>FUHP01000001.1_pt1 | contig 247103 bp, 218 predicted proteins | sample 1003401 | NCBI WGS metagenome assembly FUHP01 (sample SAMEA4075887, study PRJEB14783) | cnidarian metagenome | reverse complement strand
ACGAACAATTTTGTTAATAACCGAGGCTTTTTTATTGGACTGAGCGAACTCTCGATTTTAGACCGCGCTATGTCTCGATTTTAGTATGCGGAATACAGTGCACGTCCTACTTCTGCTACAATTTGAATCACTTTAGCCAAGGATGACTGACCACCCAGATCGTATTTCTCATTGAGTTCTCTTAAACCTTGTATAAATTGACCTAATTCTTCGATACTCTTAGATTGAAGGAAACTTTTCGATTGCTCAAGATCTTTATAAGTATCTTGAATTGTTGATGATAGGTCTCCTTTTTGACGAATCAGGTTTAGGCTCATTGAGGACCCTGAATTGTGGTATTTACAAACAGACTGAAAGACCATCTGCATATCAGATCCATTTAAAGTCGTCGACATAGTTATTCCTCCCTCTTCTTTTAATTAATTATATAATAAAAATTATAAATTTTCAATTAAATCATAATAATAACTATAAAATTAATCACTGATAATCAACGACTTAAGGCTTCAGGTCATTAAGGTTAGCCTAATTCACGGAAAACTAATGTATCTCAAGGCTGTAGTAATAGGCACAGCAGATATAAGAAAAATGGGATGAATATAGTTTATCTATCTGAATAGCAACAATCTAAAAATAAAGCGCAAGTCTATAGAGCAACTCTTTAGCTATATTTCAGAAAAACCGGCCAAAGATACGAGTGATATCGTTAAAGGTCAAATAGATAAAGAGGAAGATTAACAGTGCAACGAATGGGATCACCAACCGCTGCATGGTCTTAGCCTTTAAAGGTTTTCCACGCAATTTTTCAAGAATTGAGAAACAAATATGCCCCCCATCCAGAACAGGAATCGGAAGAAGGTTTAGAATCCCAAGGTTAAGACTAATCGCTCCCAGCCAAAACAGGGCTTCTTTTATTCCAATGCCCCAACTTTTGTGCATCACTTGCATGATGAAGATGGGACCTCCAAATTGCTTCGGAGAAAGAGATCCTGTAAAGAGGGCGGTGAGATTACGGGCAATCTCACTGAAAACATTTCCAAAAAGAGTGATGGGATTGGGGTTATAATTGACAGTCCGATCTGTCAATGCAACACCAAGCATCAGCCTATTTTGATAAGTATCTAAATAGTTTAGAACTTGTTCTCTTTCTTCTGGATCTGAAATTTTTTGTGCTTCAGCGACCTGTTTTTCCATTTTTTCGTCAAAGTCTTTCCGCTCTTTTTCTGTCATCGGAAAATCGACGAGACGAATCGGAGTTACAGGATTTAAGAGATGAAATTTGCCACTATTTTTCAATCCGTTTTCACGACCAATTGCTGAGGAAATCGGTAATAAATTATCCCAATCGGTTCCTGTCATAAAGACATGGTCTTCATCCTTCCAGGAGATTTTGTCTAGATTTTCTCCCCGCTTAACAATAATTTGTACACGTGGGGTTTGAATCTCTTTTAGGAAAGCAACAGGGGTATCGACTGGAATTCCATCTACAGCAATGATACGATCACCCGGATGAAGCATCACATCAAGGGGAGAAGTTTTCATTGCAGACGATGCGCGCGCAACTTTCGATTCATCATTGATGTAATAGAGCCCCTTTTCTACACGAAGATCATAGGAGAGATTATAGGGAATGAATTGATAAGACTCCCCTTTTCCATAGAATCCCGCTTCATATTTCCAATCGTTAATCTCTACGACTTCGTCATGGGAAAGGCGGAGATCATCGAGGGGAATACGGGGAACTTTTCCAAGAAAGGTTTTTCCGTTTCTTTCAATGGTTAACAAGACTTTGTCGCTATTGAGTATTTGCATGAGTTGTTCGTTAGAGAAAAGGATTTCTCCATTGACCCAAACGATCCGATCATGGGGCTGGATTCCACTCTGTTCAAGCGGAAGATGGTCATAAAGTGAAGAATGATAAATGAGATAGCTTGCGGGAGCTAAGATTCCCACTGTTTTCATTCCTTTAGGAGTGAGTGGGCTTTCATAAGGAGTCACTGTATAGTCGTATGGAACTTTTTCCTGGGTGAAATAGTCGACTTTTACCCCTTCTAGATTCGCAGGGTGGCCATTTGCTAAAGCGGCATAAATCAAGTCTTGGTACCCTTCAAACGGTTTCTCATTATATTCCGATAAGATATCTCCTGGACGGACCCCATTTTGATAGAGTTCAGAATGAGGGTCGATGTAACCAATGACCTGTGTGAAATCGGCGAAAGGTTTATCTCTTCCTCCAAGAGCCCAAATGGCGGAAAAAGCAATGAGTGCAAAGACAAGATTAACAACGGGGCCTGCTAGAGCAACTTTAATACGTGCCCAAGGCTTTTTGGAATAATACCCATCGGGAACTTCATAGGGTTCAAGATCTCCTTCTTTTTCCATCCCAGCAATCCGTACATACCCTCCAAAAAAGATCGGGCAGACTTGCCACTTAACCCCTTTACGCATCCAACTAAAGAGAGGTTTACCAAAACCAATACTAAAGACTTCGACTTTCATCCCGTTTCGACGGGCTAAAATATAGTGGCCTAGCTCGTGAATAAAAACGAGAAAGTTCAATCCAAGAATTGCGAGTCCGATATAAATAATACTTTGCAAAATCACCTCAATGATTCGTGTAGGGTTGCCATTGCCCGCGCCTCTTTATCTACTTCAAGAAGTGTTTCAAAACTTTCTTGAGGAAGCGCTCGATGCGATCCCATTAGGGTTTCTAATTTTTTTCCTATCTCTATCCAGCTAATTTTTCCTTCTAAAAACTGGTCAACTAATACTTCGTTTGCCGCATTCATAAAACAGGGCAACGTCCCTCCTTCCTTTGCTGCTTCATAAGCAAGACCTAAACAAGGAAATTTTTCCAGATCTGGGCTAAAAAACTCTAGTTTAGAATACTTCTCGAAATCGAAACAAGGAACAATTCCTTTTTTTCTCTTTGGATAGGTCAAAGCATACTGAATGGGAATCTTCATGTCATGTTCTCCCATCTGAGACAGAAGGGATCCATCAATAAATTCCACCAAACTATGAATAATACTTTGAGGATGGACGACGACATCAATTTTTTCTACAGGAATGTCAAAGAGAAATTTGGCTTCGATGACTTCTAGTCCTTTATTCATCAAAGTCGAAGAATCAATCGTTACTTTTTTCCCCATTTTCCAGGTTGGATGGTTGAGAGCAGAGCTTGGGGTAATCCTTTCTAGCTCTTCAGACGAGTGGGTTCTGAAGGGACCACCAGAAGCTGTTAAGACGAGGCGGCGGACACCCGTGGGACATTCTCCCTGTAAACACTGAAAAATTGCACTATGTTCACTATCGATGGGAAGGATATCAACGGCTTGTTTTTTTGCAGCCTTCATCATCAGTTCACCAGCAGCAATCAAGACTTCTTTATTAGCAAGTCCGATCGTTTTTCCTGCTTCAATTGCCTTAAGGGTTGGAAGAATTCCCCTTGCTCCGACAATAGATGAAACAACGAAATCTGCCTCAGCGATGGTCGCCACTGCTATTAACCCTTCCATCCCAGCTAAAACAGTCATTTCCGGAAGACGTTTTTGTAGTTCGCAAGCTTTCTGCTGATCAAACACAGCAATACATTTGGGGCGCCACTTGAGCGCCTGCTGCTCAAGAAGATCGATGTTTGAATGGGCAGAAAGACCGACAACTTCGATTTCCAAATGCTCGCTAACTGCAAGGGTATTTTTCCCAATGGATCCGGTACTTCCAAGAATAGAAATCTTTTTCATTGCACTTTCCTTGGAACCTGTTTTGAACAGATTCTTAGACGGTAAATGGCTCCACAGGCAAAACATAAACCTAAAATACTGGCTGCAAGTCCTGATGTCGCCAAAGGAATATTATACACAGATAGGAAATGTCTGGAAAGGGCTACAGAAACGATCGAGGCAATCACTCCAATCGCACCTGCTAAAAATAGGAGAGGTTTGAGTCGATGGGTAAAAAAACGGGCCGTCAAAACAGGGGCAACTAAGAAAGCAAGAAAAAGAAAGACCCCGACTGCTCGAAAAGAGCCAATGGCAGTTAGTGCTGTTTGGAACATTAAAAGATAATTAAAAAAGAGAAGAGAGATTCCAAAATTCTTAGCGAGTTGAGAATCAAATGCTGTGACCTCTAAGCGACGGAAAAAGAAAAAGGCGATCGCACTATTAAAAAGGAATAGATAAAACACTTGTTTCACATTATCAGGATGGAGCGCATCGACATTCCCCATAATCGCCTCGATACCCAGATGACTGCTCCGAGAAAGAGTCGTCACTAACACAACCCCTAAAGCGAAAAAGGCGGTAAAAATCAGCCCAATACTTGCATCCTCTTGAAGGCGGAGTTTCTTATGGAGGAATTCTGTACTAAACGTTGTGAAAAGAGCTGTGATTAGAGCTCCGATAATCAGAGAGGGAATGTGAAGGGTATACAAACCTCCATCTTGCGAGAAGAGATACTTCCCAATAAGAAAAGCTCCAACGATTCCTAGAAGAATTGTATGAGAAAGAGAATTGGCAAGCATCGTCATCTTCTTTAAAACAAGAAACGTTCCGACTAAAGCAGATGAAAGGGCGATTAAAGATAGAACTAAAAGTTGAACTTCATCTGAAGCAAGAGTAGTCAAGTCTCCTTTGAAGAATAAGAAAATGCGGTGAAAGAGGACCCCAAAAAAGGTGAAAAAAGATTGGCCCGTATAAGGATTCATCAGAAATCTCCTTGGGGGATGGGTTTTTGGTGAGGATCTTTTTTCGGATGATTAAGGAGTTCACTCAGCCTTTCTTCAAGGCTAGGAGTTAAAATATGCTCCATTTCTTCAGCACTATGATGGACCCTTTCTTCATCGACTTTTAAGCACGACACTAAATAAAGTTCCCATAAACGATGGAGCCGTACAAGACGCTCGGCTCGCTTGACGCCATCAGCCGTAAGTAAAATTTTCCCTTTTGAAACAGTATCGATCCACCCTTCTCTTTTCAGAGAGAAAAGGACTCTTTTAAACCGAAGCTTATTCATCTGATTCCATTTCAAGATTTCTGCTGGAGCATGAGAAGCCTCTTTTCCTTCTTTCCAAAGGGTTTTTAAAATATTCTCCGATTGGCAGCGATGACGGAAACGAGAGATCCGAAGCAGCCTGGAAACTGCTCCCCTTTTTGGTGCAAAGACTAGAGATAAAACAGTGATTGAAGCTGCAAAAAGGAGAATCATTGGACCCGTCGGATAAATGAGTCCTTGCTCTGAAAGTTTAACAGAGAGGTAGTTCCCGCCAAACCCACTCAAGAGCCCAAAGAGTCCTGATAAAACAAGGAGGTGAGATAGACGATCGGTAAAACTCCGCGCAGCTGCTGCAGGTGCAATTAACATCCCCGCCATTAGAACAACACCGACACTTCGAATGCCGACAATGATAGATAGAATTAGAAGAAAAAAGACTCCTCTAAAGGCACGATGAACATTCAACCCAATACTTTTTCCAAAAAGGGCATCGAAGAAGACAAGTTCAATTTCTCGAAAACGATAGAGTACAAAAAAAGCAACAATTAAGGACAACGCTCCATAAATCACAATATGGATATCTGTCATAGTCGCCGCTTGTCCATAAATAAAAACTTGCGATTGCTGATACCAAAGAGGGTGGGTAAATTGGATACGACTCGCTAAAACAACACCTAATCCTAGAGAAACAGAGAGAACAAGACAAAGAGCTGCATCAAAATGAACACGAAAGCGGTTTCTTAGCCGTTCAATGATCGATAGCCCAAAATACGCAAAAAGGAAAGCTCCTCCTAAAACAACAAAAACCGAGGAAAGGGACGTGGGGTCTAAAAAGAGAGCCCCTACGAGTGCTCCAAACACAACACCAGGATAGGTGGCATGAGAGAGCGTTTCTCCTAAAAGGCTACGCCTTTTAACAAACATCAAAGCTCCCATAATCGCTGCAGATAGACACATCAACATCGAACCGATAAAGGGAGCGCGATAAAGAGGATCCACAAAGAAATCGAAAAGGGTCATGTTGTAAGCCCCGCTTTTTCAGCAGTCGATAGACGTGTCGCCTCACCTAAAAGTTCCCCTTTTTGCCCATAAGCGCGAGCGAGATTATCGGTCGATAGCGAATCCTCTGTCTTGCCACTGGAAACAAGCGAGGTATTGATAAGAAGTGTCTGATCAAAGTAATCATGAGCTGTTTTTAAGTCGTGGTGGACAACTAGAATTGTTTTTCCTTGGTCTCTGAGATCTTTGAGGATTTGAATAATGATCTCTTCTGTTGCTTTATCAACAGCGGCAAAAGGTTCATCGAGTAAAAGGACATCTGCTTCTTGAAGGAGCGCTCTAGCAATAAAAAGACGTTGTTGCTGCCCACCTGAAAGCGCGCTAATCTGCCTATCTGCAAGAGCGCCCATTTCTAAGCGGTCTAAGATCTTTCTAGCAGCTTCTTTATCCGCTTTTTTATACCACTTTAACCCTTTAAGTTTGGGATACCTTCCCATTAAAACAACATCAAAAACTGTGATTGGAAAGTCCCAGTCAATCGCCCCTTTTTGAGGAACATAAGCAATGCGATCCTTGACCTTTGCAAAAGGTTTTCCAAAGAAATAGACGCTCCCCGACAAGGGGTTAACGAGTCCAAGAAGAGCTTTTAGAAGGGTACTTTTTCCTGCACCGTTAGGACCAATAATTCCTACAAGGCTTCCACTGGGAATCGAAACATTGATATCCCAAAGCGCTGAGGTTTTTTCATAGTTTACAGTTAACTGATGAATGTCAATTGCATGTTTCATGAACTTATCTCTCTATTACCCCTAGGTGGCACTTCGGGGTATAAATCATTCTTTTGAAAGTTGGTCGGCAAGGGTATGAACGTTATGTTCGATCATATCAAGATAGGTATCAGCCCCTGTCCCTTTTACTCCCATTGTATCTCCATATAGAGGAGTCGTTGCTATTCTAACATGGAGCCCTTTTTCCCGACAAATCGCAACGATTTTTTTTAGGGCGTCACGGTTAATATTTGTTTCGGGGAAGACAATAGGAATTTGATGCTCACAAAGAAACTCACTGACCTCCTGGATATCACGAACGCTCATTTGACCATCAGGCGCAAGTCCTTCAGGTGCAGTAAATCTTTTTTCCCAATTTTCTTCTTTTGATTCTGCTAAATATTTTCTTGCAAAGTAGAAGAATGCATCGTGACTCGAAACTAAATAACGCTTCTCTGGAGGAATTTTTTGGATCTTCTCAAAAAGAACGAGATCCTTTTCAAGCATTTTATTTCTTAAGATTTCTCCCCGTTCCTTGTAAAGAGTCGCATGAGGGGGATCTTTTTCAGAGAGGGCTTTAACAATGGGGGTAATAGATCGCGAAAAAAGTTCGATATCCATCCAAAAGTGAGGGTCTAGTTGATCATCAATCATAAGAAACGCCTCTTGATCTTCCTGAATCAACAGATCTCCCAGTCCTAATGCATAGGGATGCTTTTCTAAGTGTTCATGAAGACTTGCCCCATGCTCTAGCCCTAATCCATTATAAAAAATCAAATCAGCTCGAAAGAACTTTTCATCATCCCCTTTAACAAGTTCGTAACTGTGAGGATCTAAGTTTCCCATAATTAAACAGGTATGATCAATCTCTTCTCCCCCGATTTCAGCAACCAAGTCATCAATCATTGCTGTTGTCGATAGAACCTTTACTTTTCCATTTTCAGACATAAAAGAGTTTTGCGGTGTTTTGCTACACGCAAAAGCAATGCAAGAAATAAGGAGTATGATGATCCAGGTCTTCATCGATCTAATCTTCTTAAATATGAAAATGGGTAAATTCCTTTGGAGCAGCCTTTGGAAAAACTGATTTGAACCCCATAGTTTCCTATTGGGTGAATTTCTATTCCTTCCACATCTACTGCACACGTTTCATTTTTCATGCTACACTCAATGCAAGGACACTTTCCCTGCACAGTACTAAATTGGTAAAGACTTTTCTTACCATCTAACCATTCAATAGAGAAATGATACCGATCCACCCTCTTTATTTTACACCCCTTTTCTTCACTTATTTGATGCACAACTGTTTTTCCCAGTTTATCAAATAGAGGGGTAGAAGTCCTTTCCATATTCTGTTGATTTAGCCCTTGATCAATGGGTATTTCACCAATCAGAGGGACGCCAAACTCTTCAGCTAACGCTTTTCCTCCCTCTTTTCCAAATAAATAATGACGCGTTTCGCTGTCTGGATTAGGGAAATAACTCATATTCTCTAAAACTCCCAGCAGAGGAACCCCCATTTGAAGGCACATATCCATCGACTTCCGCACATCTAATAGCGAAAGCTTCTCCGGAGTTGTTACGACAATCGCCCCATTAAAAAAAAGTCTTTGCATTAGGGTGATCTGAACATCTCCAGTCCCTGGAGGGAAATCAACGAGAAGAACATCTAAAGAGCCCCATTCGACCTCCTCAATAAACTGAGCGATGATTTGATTGGCTATTGGAGCTCGTACACCTGTAGGGCCCCTCCCTTTTGGGAAATAGGCTGAGGAGATCACTGAGACCCCTTTGGAATCAGCGGGAAGGACCTTATCCCCTACAGCCTGAGGAAGGGCATCTTCTGGGAGAAGGTGACGGATAGAAGGGCCGTAGATATCCGCATCCAAAACACCAACTTTATAGCCCTCTTTATTTAGAGCCAGGGCCAGTTCAGCTGTAATTGTTGACTTTCCAACCCCCCCTTTTCCTGCTAAAACCCCTAGGATATTAGGGGCAGGTTTCAATTTTTTTTTATTTAAAGTAGGATCATCCATAAACAATTGACTCCAAGAAATTAAAGCGTTTTCTTTACACAAGTCTTAAGTGAAGAGATTATTAACTTAAGGAATTCCTATGCAACAATTAATTCTTGCCTAAAAGATGTTCATTTACTAAAATTGCTCAGAATACTGAATTATTTCTATAGAGACTTACAACTATTAATGTTGAAAAGTAAAATAAATATTGCATTAAAAAATCTCGATATTATAAAACTATGTCGAGTTTAGGAAATAAACAGTGAAAAATAAATTTTTCATTATTATGTGAAAAGTTAAATTTTTACTTTACCAATGTCTTACAATATACTGTTATAAGGAAAAGGGGCTACTATGAGCTTTACTGAACAAGAAACTGTTAAAACTAACACTAAAAAGCTTGAAGAGCTTGAAGGTGTGATTGCGAAAGCAATTAAAAAGGTTAGAGGCAGAAAAGAAAACGACCTTTGCAAATATATCCCTATGAACTCAGGGGGATATATGCATCATTTTACACTCCGTAAAATGAAATACAAGAATCCTAGCGAACTTTCTTCAATGATTGAAAAGTTTATTATCAAGGCAGACAGACCTCTCGTCGTCCCGCCGAAGCAAAGAGCTGCTCGAGGATCACGAAAAAAGAAGGATCAACTGGCTTTCTCAAAGCTTCAGCTAGAGAGACTTCTTAATATGGCGCGACTTTCTGGTGATAAGGAAATGATCGCTCTTCTTAGCCCAAAAAAATCTCTTGCACAATGCAAGCGTGAGCTGATTCAAAGTGTTCGAAACGGCAGTGTCGACCACGAGCTTTGGAATGCTTATGTTGAGGCTGTTAACGCTCAGCAAGCCCTAATCGCGGCTGGAGCAGAAGCGATGAGCGAAAAGTAAAACTTTTCTTCTCATCTAATGACTCACTTCAATGGGTGCCAATCGGCACCCATTTTTAGTTTAAGAACCTATCCCGAATTAATTGAAAAAGATGACAAAAAGATGAAATAAAAAAATTCTCTTTAATTCGTAATAGGTTCATGGATTCATTCACTTTTTTCTTGCTTTCTAACAAAGGTGCTCTATAATAGGTGTGCTTGAAAATGAAGCGTTCCCTACAATTTTTAAAGCTGGTTTAAAAGTTTTAGCGAATGTTTCAAAAAAGAATTTTATAAGGAACGAAATATGGCATCAACTACACAAGAATTTGGGAAGTGGAGATCACGTCTTTGGCCGGTTCATCGCTTTGAACTGAAAAAGCTCATACCGATGGTTCTCCTCTTCTTCTTCATTCTTTTCAACTATACAATCCTAAGAGACACTAAAGATACCCTCGTTGTGACTGCAGCGAAAGGATCTCAGGTTATTCCATTCTTAAAACTATGGGCGGTATTGCCTTGTGCAATCCTCTTTATGTTGATTTATGCTAAACTTAGTAATAAACTCAGCAAACCTGTCCTTTTTTACAGCACAGTGATTCCTTTCATTGCGTTCTTTGGACTTTTTGGTACTGTTCTCTATCCCCTTAGAGAGTCTCTGCATCCCCATGCATTCTGTGATTGGCTTCAAGCTCAGTCTTTCATGCCAGCTGGTGCAAAAGGATTGGTCGATGTAATCCGTAACTGGACATTCTCGCTGTTCTACGTGATGTCAGAGCTGTGGGGAAGTATGGCTATCTCCCTTTTATTCTGGGGATTTGCCAACGATATCAATAAGGTTTCTGAATCTAGAAGGTTCTACACAATCTTCTCGATGTTCGCAAATATCTCTTTGATTATCTCAGGAACGTTCATCCAATGGGCTGCAAATATCCGTGAGAAGATCACTGCTGCAGATCCTTGGCAAGTGACCCTTAACTACACCATGTCGATGGTTGTGGTTGCAGGGCTGTTAGTTCTCGGAATCTACTGGTGGATCAATAAGTATGTCTTAACAGACAAACGTTTCTATGACCCCAGTGAACAAAAGACAGCGAAGAAGTCTAAGCCTAAACTTTCGATGAAAGAGAGCTTCATGTATCTCGTCCGCTCGAAGTATCTTGGTTGTATTGCACTTCTAGTTATGGCGTATGGAATTTCGATCAACCTCGTTGAGGTGACTTGGAAAGATTCCCTTCATCATCAGTACCCTGACTATAATGATTACCAAGCCTTTATGGGTGGTTTCTCAAAAATGACAGGATACATTACAATCCTCGTGACATTCTTCCTTGGAGGAAACATTGTCCGTCGCTTTGGATGGGGTAAAACAGCTCTGATTACTCCGGTGATGCTGATGGTAACAGGAGTGGCTTTCTTCTCGTTCATCATCTTCGGTGGAAGCCTTCAAGCGATGGTTCAAGCTTTAGGATCAACACCTCTAATGCTTGCCGTTATCTTCGGTACCATCCAAAATATTGCGAGTAAATCGTCTAAATACTCCTTCTTCGATCCTACAAAGGAAATGGCTTACATTCCCCTTGGTCAAGAAGAGAAGGTTAAAGGTAAAGCCGCAATTGACGTTGTGGGTGCAAGATTGGGTAAATCGGGTGGATCTCTCATCCAACAAGGCCTTTTCCTTGCTCTCAATACCGCTGTTGTCGGTGTGATTGCTCCTTATGTAGCGGTTATTCTTCTTGGAATTATCTTTGCTTGGATCATTGCCGCACGCTCTCTTAATAAGCAGTTCCTTAATCTTACTGCAAAGAGAGAAGAAGAAAAAGCGCTCGAAGAAGCGAAAGAAAAAGAAGTGGAAGATGCAGAGCCTGCTGCTAAAGTGGAAGCTCCTGCTGAACCCGCTTCAACAACTTAAGGAAAGACTTCATATCTTTTCGAAAAGCCTCTCTGAAAAGAGAGGCTTTTTTTATGCTTTTAAACTTTTCGTGGTCATCTTATCCCTTAATAGGAACTACTTCCTAAACTTAGACCCCCATCGACAAAAATTGTTTGCCCGGTAATATAATTCCCTTTTTCTGAACACAAAAAGTCAACGAGGTTAGCAACATCTTCTACTTGCCCAACTCTTTTAAGTGGAATTCTGCTAATAAACTCTTTTTCTTCATCGGAACCTTCAGGCAAAAACTCTCTCATCATATTTGTAGCTATTGCTCCAGGAGCAATAGCATTGACATTGATGTTATATTTAGAAAGCTCTATAGCCCAAGTTCGTGTACTACAAGAAATAGCAGCCTTTGATGCTGAATAACAAGTTAAACCCTCTTCTCCTAAAATATTTCTGCTCGAAATATTAATAATTGTTCCTTGTTTTTGCTCTTGCATTCCAGTAATTAATTCTTTCGTTAGTAAAACATGAGCAAAAAAATTTACTTGAAAGATTTCCTCCAGTGATTCCCTTTTAACTTCAACCAAAGCCTCTTCGATCACAATCCCAGCATTGTTGATTAATGCATTGAACCGATATTGTTGACTTATCTTCTTAATAAAAGCCTCAAGTTCCTCCTTTTTAGAAAAATCACATTCGAAAAAATCTCCAGGGAAGTCTTGAGGTTTTTTTAAACCAACCCCTATAACAGGATTAGATTCTGCTAATTTCCGTGCTATAGCATAGCCAATTCCTTGGGAAGCACCTGTTACCAAAACGTATTGTTCTTTCATGAATAAAGACCTATTTTTTAAATATTTGAAATTTACAAACCTTAATTATTAAAAAGATAATTCTCTTTCTATTTCCCTTATTAAGATAAAAAACTAAGAAATGCAATGGTCAAATGAATCACTCAAGATCAAAGGAATGATTTTCGATGATAATTTATTGGAAAATCAGGTAAACTTGAGACATGGCATTTAATTATAATCCCAAATATATTCGTAACTTTTCGATCATTGCTCACATTGATCATGGAAAATCAACGATTTCAGACCGTCTTCTTCAAGTCACAGGTACGGTTCCTGAAAGAGAGATGCAAGAACAGCTCCTTGATGATATGGAACTCGAGCGGGAGCGAGGGATTACCATTAAGGCTCATCCTGTCACGATGTATTACAATGCTAAGGATGGCCACACTTACCAATTTAACTTTATCGATACACCTGGGCACGTTGATTTCTCCTACGAAGTTTCTCGTTCTCTTTCAGCATGCGAAGGGGCTCTTCTTATTGTGGATGCAGCTCAAGGTGTTCAAGCGCAAACACTCGCCAATGTCCATCTTGCGATTGACCGTGATTTAGAAATCGTCCCCATCTTAAACAAGATCGACCTACCGGCAGCAAGTCCTGATGAGGTGAAAACTCAAATCGAAGAAGTCATCGGCCTGGAAGCTGAAAACGCTGTCATGTGTTCAGCAAAAACAGGACAAGGGATTGGAGATATTTTAGAGCGAATCATTGAAGATACTCCCCCTCCTAAACCTCCAGAAGATGCTCTTTTACGTGCCCTAGTTTTTGACTCACACTATGATCCCTATCGTGGGGTCATGATCTACGCACGCGTTATGAGTGGAGAGATCAAGAAAGGAACCCAAATCAAGATGATGGCCACAGATAAGAGCTTTGAAGTTCTTGAAGTGGGAATCTTTTCTCCTAATGAAAAGGCGATTGATATTCTCCGTCCTGGAGAAGTCGGTTACGTCGTTGCCAATATCAAAAAGACTTCTGATGTGAAGATTGGGGATACCATCACTAGTTTCCGCGGAGGAGCTCCAGAACCTCTTCCCGGTTTTAAGTTGATCAAACCTGTTGTTTATGCGGGAATTTACCCGATTGATTCCTCAGAGTTTGAAAATGTTCGAGATGCTCTTGTGAAATTGCAGCTTAACGATTCTGCCCTCCATGTTGAACAAGAGAGTAGTTTAGCCTTAGGATTTGGCTTCCGTTGCGGATTTCTTGGGCTTCTACATTTAGAAATCACCTTCGAACGTCTCCAAAGAGAATTTGACCTCGATATTATTACAACAGCTCCAAGCGTCATCTATAAAGTGACCCTTTCTAATGGAGAAGAAAAGCTGATCGATAATCCCGCTCATTACCCCGACCCTGCAACCATTGAGTATATCGAAGAGCCTTGGGTGGTTTCTCATATCATGACCCCTTCCGACTTCTTAGGACCGATTATGGCCCTAGGAACAGAAAAACGGGGAATCTTAGATAAAACAGAGTCAATGGGATCCAATCGCCTCCTTTTAACCTTCCGTTTCCCAATGAATGAAATCATCACTGATTTCAATGATAAGCTTAAGTCGGTGACTAAAGGGTACGGTTCCTTTGATTATGAGTTTGATAAGTATGATATTGGATCCATCATCAAACTTGAAATCAAGGTCAATGAAGAAGTGGTCGATGCTTTCTCCTGCCTTGTCCATACAACTAAGGCTGAAGCTAAAGGACGTGCCATCTGTAAAAAACTCAAAGAGGTCATTCCTCGCCAACAGTTTAAGGTTCCTATCCAAGCAGCAATCGGTGGGAAAATCATTGCCCGTGAAACCATTTCTGCTCTTTCTAAGAATGTCACAGCTAAATGTTATGGTGGGGACATTACCCGAAAACGGAAACTCTGGGAAAAGCAAAAGAAAGGGAAAAAGCGGATGAAGGAAATTGGAAAAGTGACCATCCCTCAATCAGCCTTCATGGAAGTCCTTCGCGCTGAAGAATAACTGCACCTATTTTACTCCAAAACTTGAATTTTTCCTGCTAAGATCGATACCCTTTCTTGCATCATTATTCTCCTCTTTTTTATAATAAAGATACGGGGGTTTTCTTATGTTCTATGATGTTCGTTTTGAAAAAGCTATGGAAATGCTGAATGCACAACTTCAACAAATGAAGTCAGAACTTGCTGAAGTTGAAGAACTCACCCTGAAAGGGGATAAACGAAAAATGATGAAGCGAATGCAGCGGATTTATGCACAACTAGAAGAAATGGTCGATCGATATTCGAAAAGTCATGAGCATGATGACTTTAATTCTGTGTGTCGCATGATGGAAGTTCTTCAACCTTCTTTCGTCTTAAACTACAACGAGATCTGTTACGAGCGAGGTCTTGAGCTTCTCAATAAAACTCTCGATGAAATGGCTGAGGAACTTGAAGAGCTCGAGTTAATGGGGCTTACAGGGGCTAAAGAGGAAAAACTCAGGCTCATGGAAGAGATCTATGAAGACCTCTTCTCTGAAGTTGATAACTACGCCCATTCTCACGACCATGAGGATTTTGAACGCGCCCTCCAAAAAATCGAACAGCAAAAGCCTGAATTCACTCTAAGCTACAATAATCTCCGATCCTAGGTGGGTGTCGTGTCTACTGAATTTGACTGATCGATTAAAGATCTCTCTTGCCATTTTCCAATAAGAAATCGGGTTAAATTGAAAGCTAAACAAACAACGCTGTAAAAAACCCAAATATAGAATCCTATTGTCACAGGAGCTATGGGTTTCATCACAAAGAAATAGGTTGGAAGAATGAGAAAGAAAATCACTGAAAACGTTCCTGTTATGAGAAGGTAAAGGGTATCTCCCGCAGCTGTTAAGATTCCTCCTAACAGCCACCGGACATTTTCAAAGATCATATAAATGCCAACGAGAATCAGTCCTGCTTTAATGAGTTTTTCTAGCTCAATGAGGCTAATGAGTCCCGAATAGGCTTCAGGATTTCGAAAGAACCATTTAAGGAGAAGATCTGGATAAATCGCAAAGAAAAACGAAGCGACAATCGCAAACGCTCCTATCAAAATCATTCCAGAACGGAAAACTTTGAAAACCTCTTTAAAGTTTCGCTCCCCTATTAAATTTCCTGCAACCGTTGCCGCCCCTTTTTCCAGCGCCAAACCGAAAAAGAAAAAGAGAAGAACAATGCTCTGTGCAATACTCGCTACCAAGATATGAACGGGACTTGTCTTTTCCATCATCCAATAAAAGAGTGCCCAACCAAAAAATTCTAAAGCTACAAAAAGGGCTGAAGGGAATCCATACCGAATAATTTTATAAAAAAGTGGACGATGAAAACGCCACTGATTTGTTCCATAGTTTTTTTGATTATGACGTTTGAGGAAAAGGTAAGAAATAATAACAAGCTGTACAGACATTCCGATTCCTGTTGCTATGGCTGCCCCAGAAATTCCTAGATTAAATTTAAAAATCAGTAAGGGATCTAAAACAAGGTTCACACAGTTTCCAATCATTGCAAGCCACTGAATCAAACGGGTCTTTCCCTGACCAATATAAAAGGCTGAAATCCCAATCAAAAGGGGTTGAATCGGTCCAAAATAACAACACCATTTGAAATACTTAACCTCTAAAGAATTCATCAGGTTAAAATTCATTAGGGCATTTCCACCAAAAACCCCTAAACAGAAGAAAAAGAGAAAGGAAATCAGTGAAAGCCAAATCATCTGCCAGACTGGAGTCCCTAACATTCGATATTCCTTTGCTCCATTATATTGGGCAACGAAGACCTCTGTCATACTCGCAAGCATGACCCAAAACCAATAGGCAGACCAGTAAAGGGTACCAGCACTTGTGGCAGCACTTAATGCTTCTGCAGAATAATAGGCTAAAAAAAGGCGATCAACAAACATCATCGCTACTAAAGAAAAAAAGGAGACCATCAGAGAAGATGAAATTCTCCATAGGGTCTTAATAGACCCCTCACCAACGATGGGCTGAACCATATGCACCTATACCAATGACTTGTTCTGGCCAAAATTTTCCACATAGGGAAATTATTTGGCGAACAAAAAGTGTTGCGGATGAAAAAAAACTGAAAAAGAGAGGTTAAAACCTCTCTTAAGCATTATAGGTTGAAGAGCTTACATCTCCCCCAGTCCCGGTCCAGTTGGTATGAAAAAACTTCCCACGAGGCTCATCTAACCTCTCATAGGTATGAGCTCCAAAGAAATCTCTTTGCGCTTGGAGAAGGTTTGCAGGAAGGCGGCTCGAACGATAGCCGTCAAAGAAGGATAGTGAGGTACTAAAGCAAGGAGCAGGAACACCAAACTCAGCTGCATGTGAGACAACGCGGCGCCAACCTTCTTCAGCTTTGATAATCTCTCCTTTGAAAAATTCATCAAGAAGTAGGCTTTCAAGGTCCTTGATCTTATCAAATGCTTTTTTGATTTCTCCTAAGAAGCGACTGCGGATAATGCACCCCCCTCGCCACATGAGCGCAATCGAACCATAATTGAGATTCCATTTAAATTCACTGGCAGCCCCCCGCATCAACATAAAGCCTTGCACATAGCTAATGATCTTTGAAGCATATAGGGCATCTTTGATGTCGCTGACCATTTGCTTTTTATCTCCTTTGAAAGCTTTATCTGGTCCCTTAAAGTGTTTGCTCACTTCAACACGTTGGTCTTTAAGAGCAGAAAGGCAGCGTGCAAAAACAGCTTCTCCAATCAAAGTGACAGGCATTCCCATATCGAGAGCACTGATCCCTGTCCACTTTCCCGTTCCTTTTTGACCGGCAACATCTAGAATATTTTCAACAAGAGGCTTTCCATCTTCATCTTTGAAAGCAAAAATCTGACTTGTGATTTCAATTAAGTAACTATTGAGTTCCCCTTGATTCCATTCATTAAAGGTTTTGGATAGTTCTTCGGCTTCCATTCCCAGCTTAGAAGAGAGAAGTTCATACGCTTCGCAGATGATTTGCATATCGCCATACTCAATCCCATTATGAACCATTTTAACGTAGTGGCCTGCACCACCTTCTCCTACCCAATCACAACAGGGCTCTCCATCTTCTGATTTAGCAGCAATAGCCTGGAAAATCGGCTTAACTTCGGGCCAGGCATCAGGATTTCCTCCTGGCATAATGGAAGGACCATGTCTCGCACCCTCTTCTCCACCAGAAATTCCCGTTCCAATAAAAAGAATCCCTTTTTCTTTAAGGTCTTTAAACCGCCTTTCACTATCGGGAAAGTGGCTATTCCCTCCGTCGATAATAATATCTCCTTTTTCAAGGAAAGGGAAAAGTTCATCAATCGTTTCATCGACAGACGATCCCGCACGAATCATCATCATCACTTTTCGTGGGCGTTTCAAAGCTCCAACCAGTTCTTTGAGAGAATGCGTCCCCACAACGTCAGTTCCTTTAGCAGGTCCTTCTAAAAAGGCATCGACCTTTGATGTCGTCCGATTGAAAACAGCAACTTTATACCCATGGTCATTCATGTTAAGGACTAAGTTTTGTCCCATGACTGCTAGTCCAATGAGTCCGATATCCGCATTTCCTGCCAAAATGACCTCCGATTTCTTGAGCTAAAGCTCAGATTCAAGTTATAATAGATCTCTTATTTGTCCTCGTAGCTCAGGTGGATAGAGCGGTTGCCTCCTAAGCAACAGGCCGCGTGTTCAAATCGCGCCGGGGACACTTTTTCTTTATTCCATCAGGTTTTTAAATACTTTTCAATAGCATTAGCAATTGATAGAGCCATCTTCTCTACATATTTTTGATCGGAAAGATTAGAATGCTCTTGTGGGTTGGTAATAAATCCTCCCTCAATAAGAATCGCAGGCATATTCGTTTCACGGATCACATGAAAGTTACCCGTTTTTACTCCACGATTCTTTGCTCCCGTTGAGGCGATCATCCCATCAAGAACAAGCTGCGCTAATTTCTTTGAAGCATTTTGTCTCCATTTAGATCCCCGATTATAGTAATAAACCTCAATTCCTTTTGCTTGCGGGTTTTTAAACGCATTGTAATGAATACTAACAAAGAGTTTACTCTTTGTGTCATTAGCAATATTGGTACGCTTAGTAAGAGAGATAAAAACATCTCGACTCCGCGTGAGAATGACGCGGTATCCTTTTTGATGGAGATATTGTTTAACAAGGGTTGCAGTTTTAAGCGCTAGTGCTTTTTCTTGAACCGACTTAACCGTTGCACCGATATCGAACCCTCCATGCCCCGGGTCAATGACAATCAGTTGCTTATTGGAGGTTTTTGTCGGAGCGTTTGCCGCGAGGTAATTCTCTGCCTCTATCCCAGAACCATGAGAGCAGGAGGTCATCAAAGGAGTTGTTAAGCAAACAAATAAAACTAGGAATCTAAGCATGAAAATATTTTAGCCGTTTTATCACTCAGACGTCAAATGAGAAATCATTTTAAGAGATGAACCGATCTCAGTTTCCGACAATCTCCTTAGGGCGTGTCTCTAAATTTTCTGTCTTATATTTGTCACTTCTTTTCCAGCTTGTCTACTTGCTCAATCTCAACAACTTTACCAAGTTGCTGTCGATTTCCGCACATTGACAGGCAGAAAAACCTAATTGCAACTATAAAACAACAAGTTTAGAGGCAAGCCCTAGCAACTTCTCGGTCATCAAAAGGGAGGAGGCGGCCTTTGATTTTCTGAAAAGGTTCATGTCCTCGTCCAGCAATTAATACAATATCACTTTCTTTAGCCATAAAAATTCCTCTTTCGATAGCTGAACGACGATCTACCTCTATGATCGCTTCTTTGGAAAGTCCTCCTGCGATCTCTTTACAAATCGCCTCAGGATCTTCGGAGCGGGGGTTATCAGAAGTAATGATCAGTTGATCAGAATACTCCTCTGCTGCAACGCCCATCTTTGGCCTCTTATCCTGATCTCTTTCTCCTCCACAACCAAAAACTGTAATCATCCGCCCTTTTTTAAGTGAATGGAGTGTTTTGAGAACATTTGCCAAAGCTTCAGGGGTATGAGCAAAATCGACAAAAAGATGAATCCCTTTGGAATTCTCTATCCGCTCTAACCTCCCAGGCACTCCGGGGAATGTTGCGAGCCTTTTTTGAAGCGTTGATAGGCGCTCTCCTTTTTTAAGGCCTGCTGCTATCGCGGCTAATACATTGTAAACGTTATATTCCCCTATCAACGAGCTTTTCATAGGAAATACTTTTCCATTCATATGAAGATCAAATGTTGTTCCTTCTAGGGAAATTTGAATATTTTTTGCTTGAAGATCTGCAGCGGTATGAATCCCAAAGGTCATTCCTTCATGAAATTCCTTGGCTCTAGGATCATCTAGGTTATAAATTTTAGCCTGCGCCTTTTCAAAAAGCTTGAGTTTTACTTTGAAGTACTCGTCCATTGTCCCATGATAATCAAGGTGATCTTGAGAAAGGTTTGTAAAAATTCCTAAATCGAACTGAATTTCTCCCACTCGGTTTTGATCCAACGCATGGGATGTGACTTCCATCACAACACCCTTAAGCCCTTGGTCTGCCATTTCTCGAAGGGTTTTATGGTTGGTCACAACATCTGCTGTTGTGAGCTGCGCTTGAAACCGCTGTTTACCCACAATCGTTTCAATGGTTCCCATAAGACCAAAATGAGGGAGGAGATGATGGATAATATAAGCCGTAGTTGTTTTTCCATTTGTTCCAGTAATCCCGATCAAATAAAGGGAATTTTTCTCGGTTTCATAATACCGTTTGGCTAAGAGAGCTTCGAGCTTATTCACATCGGATGTAACGATTTGAACCACCCCTTGCAGAAAGGGATTATAGATATCAGTCAGGACTGCTACAGCTCCTGTTTCAAGGGCTTTGGGAATAAATTCGCTCCCATCAAATGTTTTTCCCTTTTTTGCAATAAATAAGCTTCCAGGAGTGACAAATTGTGAGTGAGAAGAAATGCCTGTCACTTCCACTTCTTTGCTCCCTTTTACCTCAACATCAAGATCTTTGACTAACTTCTTTAATTTCACGAGATGATCCCTCTATTAGAAAGCTTGTGGTTTTTGACAGATTTTGTCTCATATTTTTGTTTTATTTCGAAGGACATACTTGATAAAGTAGGCCAAGAAATAAAACAAAAATATGAGTGAAAAGATGTAAAAGGCAAGGGTTTAAAATAGGGGGATCGTCTCATCTATTCCAATCGCTATATAGTTGTTTGAGGATGTTTACTTGTTCACTCCAGTCGGCTTTTTCTGGATCTGCATCGGGATGACCCGTAGGGAATCCATGGGGATCATCTGGAGGAATTCCTAAGTATTTATACGTTTTTTCCATAATATATCGGAAAGTGGGTGCTGCACACCGCCCACCAAAGTATGTCTTCCCGATTCCTGGCATGTAACGGTATTCAGGTTCATCAATCGCCACGTATAAAAGAAACTTTGGTTTTGAAGCCGGCGTAAAGCCAATAAAGCTTGAATAGTGATGCTTCTTCGAATAGGTTCCTTTAATGATCTTCTCCGTTGTTCCTGACTTTCCCCCTTCGGTATATCCGGGAATATCGGCACGCGATCCCCCTCCTCCAGGTTTAGTCACTGATTTTAAAGCATAGATGATTTCTCGGCTAATTTCAGGATTAAAAACTTGGGTGAACTCTTGGTTAGAATGATCAAAAACGACCTGATCATCCTTCACAATTTTCTTGATGAGTGTGGGTTTAACACAATACCCCCCATTAATCATGACAGCATAAGCACGGAGAAGCTGCATAGTATTGGATAAGAGATTATAACCAAAAGATAAAGAATAGGGAGTTGGTGTGGACCATTGGAGCTTTCCACTTTCGTAGGTTCTGGCTGGGGAGGGTAATAATCCAGGACTTTCTGAAGGAAGTTCGATCTCTGTTGGAACGCCGAAACCAAAAACCTCTTCTAACTGTTTTCGATACCACTCATCTCCTAGGGTTCCTACGACACGTTGGATCAGTTTTGCCACATAGATGTTAGAAGACTTTTGAATCGCTAAAAACATATTTAAATACCGGTGCGTTCCAACATCGCGAATCGGATTCTTCCTTCCTGGAAAATGGCCATCATGAACAGGAACCATATCTCTAGGATCAAAGATCGGCTCTTTTCCTTGTCGAATCAATTCATGATTTGCCATGAGTGCAATAGCTACAGAAATGGGTTTCATTGTTGACCCCGGCTCAAAGCAGTCAGTAATGGCATGGACTTTTGTTGCGGGAAGAAGTTCAGGATCATTGTAATATTTACGGTACTCTGATGGATTAAAAAAGGGGTATTGAGCTAAGGCATAGATCTCGCCGGTATTTGGGTTCATCATCACAGCCCAACCACTTTTTGCACCGGCATTCTTGACAGCTCTTTCAATTTCTTCTTCAGCTATCGCTTGGATATAATGGTCAATTGTTAAATAAACATCGGCACCATCTTCTGGATGATTAACAAGAAGTCCTCCTTCTAAAGCTTGACCTGGAGAGCGAAGAAGAAGTCTTTTTCCTGGTTTTCCATGCAAAAAGGAATCAAAAGTCAGCTCAAGACCACCGGTAGGAACAGCCTTTTTCGTTTCAACATCTCGATCATCTCTAACAGTATGGAGAACATTTCCTAAAAGCTTACCATAAGGATAAGCACGTTGATAATCTTCTTCAAAGTAAAGAGCATTCGATGGGATTTTCTTCCAGCGGGCAAAGGGACGCCACCATGAAAGCAAAAGTTCTTTTTCTTCTTCCGTCACCCACATCTTTAAACGGCGACTGCGAGACCTTTTATCAAATTGTTTTCGAATAAAGTTTTTTTCTTTCCAATCTAACGAAAGATGTTCCCCGACTTTAAGTGAGATATCTTCTCGATAATCTTCGGGAATTGAAATGGGATCAATAAAGAGATGGTATTTTTTGACGTCGAAAACAAGCGCTGTTTCTTTATCTGGGTGCCCTTCTTTCAGTTCATTCGTTACAATGAAACGTCCTCTTTTATAGGGTTCTATTAACGAAAACTGGTGTTGCGCTCGAGCTTGCTTTTCCCATTTAGCTCCTTCAATGATCTGAAGTTTATAAAACTGAAAGATGATGAAGCAAAATAATACAAGCATCATGATCGCAAGAAATAAAAGACGGCGAAAATCTTTAGATTCAAGCTTTTTCATTACTTCTCCCTAGAAGATTCACGATCAACTTTAACAATCTCATCAACGTAAGGATACCTTAAATGAGAATATTCCTTTTGCCTCAAAAGCTTAATCAGTCGATCCGGACTTTCTAGCCGTTCAATTTCTAGAGAAAGATGCGCATTTTCTTCTTCTAATTGCTTTAGAGATTTAGCAAGTTTAGGAATCTCCATTTTGAGTTCCGTCAAATCATTTTGTCTATCGATATAGGTGTAAAGAAAGCCCCCTAAGATAAAGACGCAGATGAGAAGCCGAATGAGTAACCCCTTGCTCACCTTTAGCGTCCTTACATCTTTTCACAGGCGCGCAATTTGGCACTCCGAGCTCTTCGATTGGTACGCGCCTCATGCAGACTTGGAATGAGTGGCTTTTTGCTTAAAAGTTTAAGCATGGGATAAAGGTGAGATTCCTTCATTTCCATCATCTTTTTGATCGGCTTGGAAGCTGCTCTAAAAAGATTCTTCACAATACGATCTTCTAAACGATGAAAAGAAAGAACTCCAATGCGCCCTCCAGGAGCTAAGATCTGAATCGCTTCTTGAACCCCTTTTTCTACTGATTCTAATTCACGATTCACACTGATTCTTAACGCTTGAAAGACAAGGGTTGCAGGATGGAGTTTCTTTTTTGATCTTCCAATGGCTTTAGAAAGGATTTCAGCAAGTTCTGTTGTTGTTTCAATGGTCTTTTTCCGACGAGCTTCAACAATCGCACGTGCAGCTCTTCTCCACTGGCGCTCTTCGCCATATTCTTGGAAAAGTTTTCCCAGATCTTTCTCAGACCAATGGTTCACAATTTCTTTAGCTGTCACCCCCGTCGTTGGATCCATACGCATATCTAATGGTCCTTCACGCATAAAACTAAACCCTCTTTCTTTCTCATCTAATTGCATTGATGACACTCCCAAATCAAAAAAAAACCGTCGACCTGAGTTACTTCTTTCTCTTCTAAGACTTCTTTTACAAAGCTAAAATTCGAGTGAATAAACTCTACTTTTCCTTCAAATTCTTTAAGGTTCTCTTTTGCTAGCTGTAAAGCATTTGTATCTTGGTCACATCCATAATAGGTCTCTATTTCAGGATGGGCTTCAAGTAAAGCTCTAGCAAAACCACCAGCTCCCAGCGTTCCGTCAAAAAATGAAGAGAGTTTTTGTCCCTGGAAAATTTCCAAACTCTCTTTTAACATGACTGGAATATGCTTCATTAAACTGTCTCGTACTCTTCTTGTTCAGTAGTAGATAGCGAAGCGAGAAGCTCTTCGTCGCCACTTTCATCTAAAAGGGCAAAAGCTTCTTCAGTCATCTGGGCTAAATTTCCATCTTCTCCTCCTAAGAATGCTTCAAGATCGAGCTCATATTTTTCTTTGGGCCAAATCTCGATCTTATTAAGAACCCCTGCAATCACAATTTCATTTTGGATCTTAGCAGCTTTCTTAAGAACTGGAGGGAGAACAACGCGTCCTAACTTATCACATGTGCAGTGGTGGAGAGTGGAAAAGAAAAGAGTGAAGAACTTCTGATACTTTGCAACATGTTGTTTTGATTGGAATTTTTTAACGATACGATCGATGTCACTTCTTTTGTAAATCGCAAGAGATCCTCCAAGACCTAAGGCAATGGTAAACTCTAAGTTTCCATTTTCCACCAGGCCATAGCGCATCTGCTGCGGCAAGACAAAACGGTTCTTGTCGTCAAGCTTTGAGTGCGTAGATCCGTTAAAAAAGAAGGTGTTCATCACAATCATTGTGTTATTTTTTCCACTTATTTCCACATCCTATCATCGGCTTTTAAAATGAGCAATCTTTTTGTCGAAAAACAGACTATGTTTGTGTTTATAAATTTCATAAGTTACTTAAAATAAGTAAAAAATAAAAAGTGGAAATCTGTGGAAATGTTGTTCATAAATCACTTGTTAGACTTCGAACTTTTCCTTAATTCATAGGAAAGGTATAACTAAGAGAACTGACAGCAAAATAGACATGACATGGTAGAAGCTAAAACAATAGATAACTTAGGACTTGATACTTCGGTTCGTTGGGCTCAGGACCAGGAGTTTCTTGATAAATCCCTCATCAAGGAATCTCCTTTTATTTCCAGACAAACGACTATCGATGTCACAAGCCCTTCCTTTGCGAGCGAATTCGACACTCTCTTTCAGATTAACAAACGATTTGCTCCCTGGGCTCTTCTTCTATCCCCCAGTGGGTACAATCTTCAAAAGATGCGTCTTTTTACTTATCAGTCCATTCCTTCCTTGGGATCGGATGAATTTCTCTCTGCCCAAATGGAAAAAATTAAGGATAAAGTGACGGCATCGAAAGAAGCCCGCAAAAAAAGACGAGAAGCAGGGCAAGGGTCTGAGTATTCTTGGGAAGATGAACGTGAAGAAGAAGATGAAATGCGTGAATCGAAAACATTGATTGCCCTCTTAGAATACCTTCAACTGATTGATTCAATGATGACAGAAATCAACTCACGTCGTAGCCAATACCAGAAAGGATAGGTTCATGTCACAAACAAACTGGATTGAATTATTAGGATGGAGTGAACAGCAAATTGAAGATATTCGCTTTGCAGGCTACTCATTTATCAAACAAGGGCAATATGAACACGCTTTAAAGTTTTTTGAAGTTCTTGCGATTCTCCCTAATGAAAATGTGTATGACCTTCAAACCCTTGGTGGAATCTACCTCCAAGTAGGAAATAACCTTTCTGCCTTGAACTTTCTAGAAAAAGCTCTGGCGATGGACCCAGCTCATGAACCCACTCTTTTGAATCGAACAAAAGCTCTTTTTCTTCTTGGGTACAAAAAACAAGCCCTTTCTCAAGCATCAAAACTTGAAAGAAGCTCAGATTCTCTGATTGCTGATCAAGCACGCGCACTCACCTTAGCTTATTCTTAGAACTTTTTGGATATATCTAGGGAAGAAATGATGGTTCTTCTCTTGGTTTGCAGTAAGTCTCTTTGATAAAGAATAAGAAGCCGAGAGAAATAATCAGGTAGATCGGTAAGATGATAAATGCTTTTCCGTAGGCAGCTACAGAGAAGATTCTCGCCCCGTTCACAAGCTTTCCATCCCAGAAGACATCTAGAAACATCCCTGTTAATGGATCTGAAAATGATCCGAATAGTGCGTCAAACGAATTCATAAATCCAATAGCTGTCGCTGCAACACCTGCAACATTAATTTCCCTTATCACGGTAAAACAAAGGAGAAAACTACTGATTGCAAACCCAAAAAGGAACAAAAAGAGGGTTAAAAAATGGTAGGAGAGATTTGGGAAATAAATGATGAGCAAGAGAAAAACACAACTTGCAAGGGTTCCCCAAAACATCACTTTTTTTCTATTCTTTAACCAGTCAGAAAACCATCCAAAAATAGGAGCTCCAACCGCAAAGCCAACAAAAATAAGAGAAACTGCTTGCGAGGAGATTGTTTTAGAAAACCCATACGCTTCTTCGATAAAAGAAACACCCCATAACCCTCCAAAGACCATGACAGGAGCAAAAGCAAAACCGCTATAAATCGATAGATACCAAGCTTGTGGGCTTTTTAAAATGGTACTTAAGCTCTTAAAAAGTGAAATTTTTGGAGAAACAATATGTTTTTCTCGAACTCTGTCAGGAGATGTATTACGGACAACAAGAAAAAATACGCTAGAAAAAATCAATCCAACAAGCGCAATGATTTCCAGAGCATCTCTCCAATAGAATTCATGAATAAACGCTGAAAGAGGGGCTTGCCCCCCAACGGCACCTAACATCCCTACAGACATCATTAACCCTGACATGAAAGCAAATTGCCTAGAGGGAAACCAGTTAGCGATAAGCTTTAAACAATTGACTGCTGCAAAGGCAGCTCCTATTCCGATAACAAACCGTCCAACACTTGCTACAAAAAGTGATTCAGATCTAGCGAATAAAAAAACTCCTAAAGTACAGGCAATAATTGCTAGAGAGGTCACCTTTCTAGGACCATATCTATCTAGGAGAAGGCCAGCAGGAATTTGCATGATCAAGTAAGCATAGAAATAGGAAGCAGCTAAACTCCCAAGCTGAGCTCCATCAATGTGATATTCCGACATGAGGGTATTCGTCATGACACTAGGCGACACTTCAAGTGCATATTTATAAAACATAAAAAATGCACTCAAAAGCCAGATAATCCAAGCATGAACCAAGTATTTTGGGCGTGTAGACTTTCTTTTCATATAAATTATAGCTAAGTTAATTTAAAATTAGTCTGCTTTACCCGGATCTTTCCGGTGTCCTTTAGCTTTTTAAAATCTCTCCTTGTCTAATGGACAATGGTTTCGATTTTAAAAAGCCAAAACCCATCAAAAATATCTCGCCAAAGCCACCCCAATTTTAAACTAACTCAGCTATTAGTCTATCCCAAACTTTAGGTTTTAGTGCAAATCTGCTTTTGCTATCGATAAGTGTTTTCTCAAGGAGGCCTTAATTACGTTGGCTTTGGCGACGCCTTTCCCGTTTGATCAATGGATAATCCCCTTTCTCTACTTCATCCATTTCACAGGTTAATGAGGGAAGGTCAATTTTAAAGCCTTCGATAAACTTATGTCCCCACTCCTTTTTTTGACTTGGAGAAGGTTCTTCAGTAATGTTTAGAGGCAAGGTCTTTTTCTCTTCGTAAAAGAGTGCAACACCCATTGGGGATAGCTTCTTTTTCCAGAGTTTTTTAAATGAAGAAAAATCAGAAACACCTTCTAACTTTTCAAAAAGGCTTTTGCGACAGAGAACTAAGTTAAAAGGTTGGTCTACCCCTGTTTCTCCTAATTGATAGGCATAAATACCCTCATTAATTAGGACAGCAGCTGGGAGAGTTTCCAGCTCTTTCTCTTCAAGATTAATGAAAAAGTGATCTCCATGAACCTTTTCCATGGCTCCAATTGCGTCATGGAATCGTATTTTTTCCTCAAAAACTAAGTGATCTGTCCCGAAAACAACAAAAGGAGAAGCATGTTTTTTATTTTCCAGAACCCTTGTGATTAATGTTGCATAATCATTTCCAGGATAGTCACAAACGTTAAGGAAATGAACGGTATGAAACTCACTTTGAAGATTCAGATAAGCTCTTTGAAACTCATGATCCCCTCCTTTATAGAGGACATAGACTTCATTCACATCACGCCCTTTTGCAAAAAGAGATTCTAAACAGGCATAGAGTTGCAGTGGACTGTCTTCTGAAAAAACCACTACATCAGCTTTGTACCGATGATGGGATGAGACATTCAAACCAAGGGGAAGGTGAGAAAGCGTTGAGTAAGGAGAAAGAGAACGAAGGTGAGATTCAATCGCTGCTACTTTTTGAAGATGGAGCTTATGATCCACAGTTTCATTTTCTCTATTTCTTACGTAGCTGACCTCATCCATGAAAAGAATATGATCTGGACCCATTTCCAATAGCGGTAGTTGTAGGGTTAAAGAAAGGCACTCATCGATAAACTCCCCTTGATAGAGGAAATCTTGTAGTTTGATCTGTTTGAAAAAGCCTGCATAAAAAGTAACAAGCGGAGAGAGGAGTTTTTTTTCTTTTTGACGAAATTCCTTTTCAAGAAAAAGACTATCCGGAAAGAGTTCCCCTTCTACAATCTGATAATTAGGATGAGAGATTGCACGTGAATAAGTCATCCAAACATCAGGGTTAGCATAAGCACAATTTAAATGATCAAAAACATTTTCATGAGAGAGCCAATCCTTTCCGTCAATTAGAGCAATAATCTCGTGCGAATCACATTCCCCAATAAGAGGATAGAGAATCTCAAGGACCGGTTGTTTTTCTTCAAATCGGACGACTTCTATCTTGCTATCATTGCTTAATTCTTTCACCTTTTCGTAGGTTCCATCTGTGGATCCATTATCAATATAAATGATCCGATGATGAGGATAGGTTTGAGACGTGATAGAGTTGAGGTTCCTTTCCATATCTGAAAGATGATTCCCTCCTAAAACGATCGCGACAATCATCTGGTCTTCTAACAAAGGATGAAGTTCTTTTAACTTTTTCTGAACGTGATGATCACCTAATTCTTTCGGAAGCTTTGTCACCATTCCAAAATGATTCTTCAATCCAAAATAGGTCGATGCTAAAACTAAAATAAGAAACAAAAAAACAAATGGCTTTTTCATAGATACCTCTTCCAAAAATAATGTGTAAGTATATAACTTCAATGAACGTTTTTTGCAATCTAATCGGAAAAGTTTAGTTAATTTAATGCTCTCATTTTTGGATATCAGGATGTTAGCAAAAAAAGGTGCAGCTTGTGTGATTTTTTGTTGCTGAAAGAGCTGTGTTGGTGGTAGTGTTACGCCGAAAAAAAAAGCCGCATTTTTCCTGTGGAAAAAATTGTCGATAACTTAGTTGTTTGTTCATTTTATTTCTGCATGAATTTGAACCCAGATTTTGATTAGGAAAACGCTACCAAAAGATGGATCAAAGTGGTACAGAAATTAAGTTCACACAGTAGTATGGAAGAATTACATGCCTCTTGAAACAAAAGAAGATACTTGGTCAGATTTTTTATCGTTCATGGAAAACCGCTGTTCCAGAGCTGAATTTGAAAACTGGATTGCCCCGATAAAATACGTGAATGACTCAGAACAGATCACACTTCAAGTCCCGAATGTTTTTGTGCAAGAGTATCTTCTCGATAATTACAAAGAAGCTCTGACAAGTTTCTTCCCGAAGGATAAAAAAGGGGAACCTCTAATTTCTTTCTTAATTAAAGAAGGAGAAAAGAAAAAAGCCCTCAAAAAACCTGAACCCAAACCAAAAAAGAAGTCAGAATTCGAAGAAGGTCTTTCCTTTAATATCTCCTATACTTTTGAAAACTTCATTGAAGGACCTTCCAACCAATTTATCAAATCTGCTGCTCTCGGTGTCGCTTCCAGACCTGGTAAATCCTATAATCCCCTCTTTATTCATGGGGGTGTAGGACTCGGAAAAACGCACCTTCTACATGGAATTGGACACTACATTCAGTCGCATCATAAAAAGCTCCGCATTCAATGCATTACAACAGAAGCCTTCATTAACGACTTAGTCTTTCATCTTCGCAATAAATCCGTTGATCGGATGAAGCGTTATTACCGTGGTCTTGATATTCTTCTGGTGGATGATATTCAGTTTTTGCAAAACCGGCTCAATTTTGAAGAAGAATTTTGCAACATGTTTGAAGCACTTATCAACCAAAACAAACAGATCGTCATCACCAGCGACAAACCGCCAGGCCAATTGAAACTTTCTGAACGGATGATTGCGCGGATGGAATGGGGACTGGTTGCCCACATGGGAACACCCGATCTAGAAACGCGCGTTGCTATTCTTCAATATAAAGCAGAGGCTGTAGGTCTCCACCTCCCTAACCAACTCGCCTTTTACATCGCAGAACATATCTACAACAATGTTCGCCAATTGGAAGGAGCGATCAACCGTCTGAGCGCCTATTGTCGTCTCATGCACTTAGAGCCGTCTCAAGATGTTGTTGACTCAACGCTAAGTGAAATGTTCCAAGCCCCTGCTCGGTCTAAAATTTCTGTCGATCGTATTATCCATAGCGTCGCTTCAATGTTTAATGTTCGAGAAAGTGATTTGCGTGGGACTTCTCGTGCAAAAGAAGTGGCTTATCCTCGTCAAATTGCAATGTATCTGGCCAAAGAACTCTTGGGAGAATCGCTGATGAAAATTGCTTCAGCATTTGGGGGAAAAACACACTCGACCCTTCTTCATGCTTGGAAAAAAATTGCACAGCAACTCGAAACAGACGATGTTTTACGCCGCCAACTTCAAATGACCCGCCAAAATATCGAAGCTTAAAGTATAGCTAAAGTAGTTTAGCTATATAATATTAATTCTGGATCGGTTCGAAAACCTCTTTTTCTGAATCGATAAGACGTGAAAAGATTTCCCGCGGTGGATAGGGAACACGTATCCCATGCACTTTAAATGCTTTCCATGCTTCTAGAACGATATCACTTTGGATTCCACTTGTTCCATTTTCAGGATCGCGTACCCAAACCCTTAACTTCAGTTCGACAGCATTATCAACCATTGATCTAAACCGCACATAAGGAGCAGGCTTTTCCATGACGCGATCGGTCTCTTTAGCAATATCAACCAACAGTTTCTGCACAAGTTCCAAATCAGAATCAAAGGAGACCCTGAAAGGAATTTCCATCCGAATAAAAGGATCACTAAACGACCAGTTTTCTAGCTTATGAGAGATGATTTCTTGGTTGGGAATTAAGTGCTCCTTTCCTTCTCTAGTGCGCACAGATACATAACGAGCATGAAGCTTATTCACGATCCCATAGATTTCTCCATCATTGAGACTAATCACATCGCCTGGTTTGATCGAGCGGTCCATAAGGATGATAAATCCACTGAAGAAATTTGAGAGAATATTTTGAAGACTAAAGGCAATTCCCACACCAACAGCCCCTGCAAAAATAGAGAAGGCCGACAGATCGACTCCCAAAAGAGTGAGTCCAATATATAATGAAAAAGCAATGAGGAGAGTCTTGAGCGCTTTAGAAAAAAGAAGCGTCAGAGAAGGTTGCAGATGGGTTTGCTTTTTCAATCTTTTTTCGAAATATTTAGAGAAAACCAAGGCTCCCCAAATCAATACAGCTGTTGCTGTCACAGCTTTAACCATTCCTAAAAGAGAAAATGTTGTGGCTCCAAGTTTAAATGTCACTTTTTGAAGCGAGATGATGATCGGACTTAAAATACCCAAGAAATAAAAGACAAAAGCTGTCCAGCCTAAAAGATGAGTAAAAAGGTAGCCCCCTAATGACTTTGAAAAAATCCGCACCAAACGTGTTGCAATTAAAACCCCTGTTGCAAAAAGGACCATGGGTGTAAACATCAACTTGATTTCGAATGTGAAGGATAAAATGGGGAGAAAAAAGATTTCGCATAGGAATAGTCCTAAAAAAAGCCCCATTTTTGAATCTGTAAAAATTTGGCGCCATTTTTTTGCAGATAAGGGAATTTTCCTTTTTAGAAAAAAGGAAAAAAAGAGTCCTCCCATCACAGAAAGAACCAGACTTCCTAACTCAAAAAGGAGCTCGGAGTTCATACTTATGTCCATCAATAAACCTCATTATTTCTCTCCATCATAACATAAAAGTTATAAATATACCTCCTAAAGATTTCTTCTTAGAAGGACGATAAAAATTAAATTTAATCGTTGATTTTAAGAATCTTTGGATCTACCATTTCTTCAATTCATTTAACATTCAAGGAGGTTTTATGGAGCAATTACCCAGCCAATCTTCAGCAGATTTAAGTTACCGGGGCTCTGTTAATATCACATTTCAGCAATCCCCTAGCAAGGATACCCTTTATTTTAGAATTGAACTTGAAAATACGGTTTGGACACCCTTTACTGGACAACACCATGGTATTCAAGAGCAAGGAACTCTTGATAAATGGCTTTGGGACCCCATTACTCCTGTCTATAATCCCCTTGTTACTCTTACCAATGGAATTTGTTCTTATGTCTTTGGAAAACGTCCATTGTCCTATCATATCGACCAAGCTTCGGCGTTTAGAGCACTCGATACCATCTATGCTACCTATGGCGAACGTTTTGATCGGATGGATGCAGTTCCTGAACTACAAGGTCTTGAAAGCATCTACTGCACTCCAGAAGGAATGAGAAACTATATGGATAGCCGCCCTCGATCACGAGCTGCAGTCCTTGGAACTCTTTTAAGAGATTCTGCGCGCCCTGTTGGATCAGCTCTTCAAGGCGAAGTCCGCCAATTACTCCCTTATTATTCCTTCCCGTCTACGACTACACCATGGACTGGAATGGTTGGTCATATGAAAGAATCAGGTGAGTTTGTAGGACGTGTTGCTAATGGGGGCGGAAGAAAGAATGGCTACTCCGAGTCAGGAGTGATTTATGCTCCCGATAAAAGAGGACAAAGACTTGGAAAGGAAGCGACCTATGCATTGGCGGTTCATGCTTGGCTCTTTAAAAACCTTCAATTCCCTGTTGGAGGACATCCTGTGACCCACTTTACTGCAACAGTTTCACCTGATAATCAGCTCACCACTGGTCTTGCTAAAGCATTTGGTGCTGAAGTTTTACATAAGAGTTTGAACCCCTATGATAAAACCTCAGAGCGTCACCTCTATGGAATTCCAGCTAAACGGATTGATGAGGTTCTCAGGCATCTGATCCCAGATCCAGAGAATCAAATTACCATTAATAGACAAAAACCCGCAGAATTTTTTAGACAGCAATCAGAGGAATAAAATTTTAATTTATATAAATCGTGCCATCAGAATACAAATCAACAAACGATGGCATGATTTTATTTATTAAAATTTTTGACTCTATTATAATTTTCGTGAAAATAAAGAATTTTTTACAACCCAAAGTCTTAAATTAAAGTTTATGATGATATTATGGTTTCCCCTTTAGGATCAGCCCACGCTTCCTTAACTCCTACCCACTTTTTTACATCCCTTGCTCCAATGGTAGGGTCAATTGCACTCCGCCCTAAATTCCAACCTCATCTCACAAATAAAACGCGAGAGTTTAGCTACTTTCTTATCACAGCTTTTCTCCCTACAATCATGACACTCCGTTGGCATCGCGTTGCTTGGAAAATCTCTCTTCCTGCCTCGTTGGTCTTAAGTGCTGCAACTAAACATCTCTCGGATCGTTGGATAGCTAAGTCTTTTCAGAAAAAAAAATCTCCTGTTGAAGAAACACCTGAAGCTTCATATATTCCCCTAAAGGCTCATCATGCTCTTGCAACCTCTATACCTTCATCCCTTTTTGAGCAAATTTCAGTTTCAACTGTTGAAGACATTTTACAGCTTGTTCTTCCAGGTGAATACACCACCACAGTTTCCCTAGATGAAAATGTTACCTTAAGCGATCCAAGAATTGAAAAAGATGTCAAAGCATGGGTTGGAAAACGAGAAGAGGAACCGTTAACAACAGAAGATGTTGCATCACTCCGCGTTTATGCCCGCTATCGCTCTTGTTCCCCCGAGCAACGGACTGCGCTTCGACAAAACCTCTTTAACGCTTTAGCACCCCACATAATAGGTCAAGTCAGAATCCCCTGGATGACAGGATATAGTGGAGAATCATTATCTCTTGCGCAAAGTCGAGATGGAGCTATTATCTTAGAAGGGCAAAGACACTCTACGTCTGATTGGATCCTTGCAATTTATAGCGATGGGCGCTGCAAATATGTAGATCATTATATTACCATTGAAAATGAAGACCGAGACACTCTTCGTCCCACACAAAAAAATCATCAAATTCGTACTGACTTTTCTGGACGTGAAGGTTGGGCGAAAATGGAAGGTGAATGGGTCCATCAATTTGATGAAAGGGGCGTTTGGAGAACTCAATTAACCACTACAAAAAAGCACTTGAATAAGGGACCGGCTCATCTTGAACTCCTATTCTTTAAACTTGATCAAGTACTAGCCTTCTTGCAAGGAGAACCTACTAGACAAGCTGAACAAGTCTTTGCAAATTGTTGCGATCTTCTAGGCACTTTAGGTTCAGAAGCAGAGAGCCAAGCTGTGGTGCCACATAAAGAAGAAGCCGCGGTGGTTCCTTTAGAAGAGTCTCCTGTAGATACAACTTCTTATATCTTGGGGCCTATTTGGAGTCCTGTTGCTAATTCTGAAGATAGCACATTTAATTGGATCGTCACCCGGTCCAGTTCAGGTCAAACAACCCTTCAACTTCAGAAAAAATCTTCAGGACGAGGGATGATGGGGGGAACTGATGAGCGCACTGTCACCCTAAAAACTTTAGAACCCAATAAGCTGGAACTCGAAATTTACAAAGCAGGGGCTAATGATTTAGAAGTTTACGCCTCTTCTTCGGTTTATCACTTAGAAAGAACGTCTGAAGGTGTCCGTGTGACCCCACAAGGAAGAGAACGTATGGATCATTGCATCCCCTTTATTTTAGGCATGCAAGAATTTCATCGAGAACAATCAGGGATGCAATCGCTAGATGAAATGCAGGCAGATGGGGATTTTATGCTCAAAGTTCTCACGACCATTGCTGATATTAAGATGAGTCCTGATACCATGCTTGTCGATTCAGACAATCGATTGGTTAACTTGCAAGGAAGAAGCGTTCCTACAGATCGCGTGAGACTCCTTTCTTCTCAAATGCAGGGAGCGGTGGGTCATCCAGCCATCTACTATCATGCAGAGAGACAGGAAGTTTCTGGACCAGAGTCTAGACCTCTTTTAACAGGTGCTCCCCAACCTCGAGCGATAGAAGACGCACCATCGCTTTAAAAGCGCTGATCGATAAGAGCAAAGGTGAAGATTTTTTCGGGGAAAAAATCTGCGAGCCTTTGCTTTTCCTTCATGAGCTCCTCTGTTTTCCATAAAACATCAGTAACCAAAAGAACTTTTTTGTCTTGCAGTTTTGAGCATGGCAGTGAAAGGGTGCAACTGAGAAGGGTCGCCAATTCTTTTCCTAAAGAGTACAGAGGTTCTTGCTTTGGAAAGGGGCTGTCTATTAAGGGGACAATGACTTCTGGAAGAGGCCAGGAAGTTTTAGAAAGAGCGATGACCATTAAAGACGCAAGGGTTTTCCCTCGCTTGGTTTTGAGAAATTCACGCTGAAGATCTAAAACGGGACCACAAGGCTCAAAGAGAGACCGGTGGGGATGAAGAGGTGGGCAGTGTTGACACTTCTTGGGTCCCCAACAGCTGGGACAACGCTGACTTCGATCGATCCATTCTAATTGCCCAAAACAAGAAGCGCAGAGAAGGTGGTGGGCTTTTGCAACCCTTTCATTGCAATGAAGACAGTAAGCAGGGTAAAAAAAACGAATAAGGTTATCTAAGGCCGTACTTAGGATTTTCAAAGGTGCCCCCAATATAGAGGGTGAAAGGTTCAGTCACTTTAAGAAGAACATACTGCTTCATCTTAATGTTAATGTTGAGATTTCCCTCAAAATCTAGGTAAGAGTGTTCAACTGGAGATAAGAAAAATTGCGACCGTTTTCCTTCACTATAACTCCCCTTAAGGTTGGTTAAATAGACCCGTCCATCGATCAAGACAAATTCTAAGTCACCCCTGACAGGAACTAAAAGTCCCATATCTAGACCAAGGCGTCCTAAAATCTCAAAGGGGATATCAAGAATATGGTAGTCTCTTTTAAAGGTATTAATGAAGTTAAGGTCTCCTTTCCCTGTAAAGCTTTTCATATCGCCAAGGGTTCCCCGGATGTTGTAACAATGGAGGTTGCGTATCGTGAGTGGTTTAATCCGGGTCGGATATTGCCCAATTTTCTTTAACAGGCTCGGACGGAAATCGGTAATGGTCACATCTGGAATGCTCAACTCCCATCCTTCTTGATCATTTTGTGTGAGTTGAATGGTCTGTATGGAAAACATCCCTGAAACATCACTCAAATTAAAGTGATTGAGCTCAATATGGTTGGGATGGATATGGATTTCACTCAAAAGTGTTTCCATAACAGAACCCATCAACTGAAAGTTTTTTCCTTTTAAATAACCAGCAAATTGACTCTCTTCTAGAGATGTTTTTGAAAGAACTAAATCCCCACTTAATTCGTATCCTTTTCCAATTTCAAACCCCTGGATCGTTTCTTGCATCTTTTCTGGAAGGAGTTTGGTAAATCGCGGCACATTGATTTTGAGCTGCCCTGCTAGAGCCATTTTATCTAGGAAGGAATTTTTGGGATTATGGTGAAAAGAAAAATCGAGCCCACAAACGCCGCCATCAATTGTTTGGATAAAAAAACCTTCGTTCTGATTCCAGTCGGTTGCAACAACCAGTGGCGATTGTTTTTGCCCTTCCTTCGTCAGTTCCTTAACTTCAAACCGCGATCTAAAACGATCAAAGAAAGAAAGATTGGCACAAATGTCAAAAGGGGTCTCATCAAAAGCGGTATTAACATTAAGCTTGAGCTTTGCATCTTCAAAGTTGAAGGAAAAATTATTCAAATACCAGGCTTTATCTCCAATCCAATAATAGCCTTCTTTTAACGATCCTTTTGCCTCTTTTTTCTCGCCTAATGAGAAGTCAAACACGGCTTCTATTTGGTTATCCCATTTAATCGGATACCCTAGAACAATAAGACGTTCTTCTTCATATCCCAAATGGGGCAGAGAGTGTGTTTGTCCTAAGAAAGAAAGCATCTCTGGAGCAATAATCATTTTTACCCCTTTTCCCCCTAAGGTTTCTTTCGTATATTTGAGTGAGTCAAAATGACATTTTGCCCATAGTTGATTCGATCGAGGATGAAGAAAGTTAAAGTCTGCTTTTCCGATTTTGAAGCCCGAAAAAGGATGGTAAGCAATATTTAGGACTTCAGAACCTTCAAGACGAAGCTTTGCTCGACCAAATTCCTCACCAATCAGCTTAATATGGGAATCAAAAAACCACTTTTGAAACCCTTTAGAAAAGTCAAAGACGATATCTCCTGTTGCAAAAAGGGTTCCACAGAGATAATCCCAATCAAACTCCGAATGGGGGAAAAGGTTTTTAACTTCGCCTAGTTCTACTCTGAGCCCTTCTAAGGGAAGAGTAAACGTTTTAGCGTCTTCATTAAAAGACCCATGCGTTGCCTTCAGGAAGCTTTTCTTCCAAATCACTTCGAGATTAGGAATTTCCCATTTCGATTGTTCTCTTTTCATTTCAGCTAAAACGCTCAAAGCACCCATTTCAAAACGCTCTAGATTGAAATGATCCCCTTTCCGATTTCCACGAATCGCTAAATGATCGAGTTCTACGGGTCCTAACGATAAATATTTACTGTGTGCATCAAAAAGAAGCGTTTCTGCTGAAAAATCATAATCGAGCTTTAGGGCTAAATCACCTTCTACACTTGGACCGCGCATTTCATCCAAGGTTTCTGATTTCATCGGAACGATTCCTGCAGAACTTAAAAAGTCGAGGTGATGAACAAGATCTAGAGCAGAAAGATGTGTTTCAATTTGTGCCCTGTTTAACCTTCCCTCTTTGAAAGTTAAAGCCTTCACATCGATTAATGCTCCATAAAGGCGGGTACGATCACGATCAAATGTTAGAGCAAACTCATCACGTGCATGGGCTCCACTTCCTACTAAACGACAAATTTCATGCGTTGGAGCCTCTAAGCGGCAATCATAAATCAGAATCCCTTCTTCGGCATCTATCTCTAAAAGAGGAACATTGAGTTCGTACGAGCGGGGGAAATCTCCAGCTGTCAACATCAATGTCCCCGCAACTTTTTCAACAATAAAACGTTTCTCATCAGCAGAGTAATAAAGCTCTCCTGCTAAATTTTCAAATCCGAATGTGGAAGAGAAGGGATAACTCCCTTCTTTAAAATGGAGCGCAATTTTCCATTCTAAGAGTTCCTCAACCTCTCCAATGTAAGCATGAAGATGCATATCACCGGAACCACTAATCATTTTACCGTTTAAAGGAAGATCCACTCCTTTAAACATTTCAAAATGATTTAAAAAAGTAATAGCATTTTGAGCTTCTCCTTCAATGGCGTAGGTGTTGATAGTCAGCTCGCTCCGATCGTCTAAACTAAAATCAACAGCGACTTCAGCTTGGAACCGGACATCATTTGCTATCGCATCAACATTTTGAAAGAGAAACTCTGTTCCTTCCAAATCGACTTCTGAACTAAATGAGTCAAATTCAATTCCAAAAGAGTGCTCTTTAAGTCGCACTCCTTTTAAAGGAATTTTACCGCGCCAAAATCCTTCATTAAAATCATAAAAGAATGTGCAACCTGGAGCTTTTTCATCCCCTTTAATTTGAGGATCCATATCGATTTCCTTAGAGCGATACTTGATATGAGTAGGATCCAGGGTAAACTCAATGGCATGAGAGTTAAATGTTCCTTCAATTCCAATCTGCCCTTCCGCTCTAAATTCTTTATTCCAAAAAATAAGAGGAAGGTTAACCGTTCGATCAGAAATTTTTTCTCCTTTAAACCATCCAAGCTCTAAAGCTTTTTGAAACTTCTTCTCCTTTAACTTCTCAAGATCCCAACTCCATCCGAATTCAATCGCATCAGATTTTTCTTTTTCACGGATAAAAGCAAGAATTCCTTCTACACCAAAACGATTATCAACCGTTTTGAGCTTCAAATCTAAGTCAAGAGCTAAAGGATCACTAAAGCCTTTGTATTTTTTTATGTTTAGAAAATCCGCAAGATTGTCAGAAGAAACCAGAGCATCGATATTGATATTTAAATGAGTATAAAGTCCTTCAAAAGCTAATTTACCTTGAGCTCCTTGATACTCACATTCAAGGGTTGAAGGTTTCACATATTGATCATGCATCGCTAGAAAAAGATTTACCTTCTCTAAGGTCCCTTTTTCTCCATAGGTAACGTTTCCTTCAGAAACAGAAACCTCCCAATACGTTCCATCATAAAAATCAGGAGTTGAAAGATCAAACTCCCCTTTTCCAGTAACATCTTTTGCTTGCCATAGGAGATTTTCAGAAGGAAGACGCATTTGGATATCTGAAGCTTGCATCGAAGAGAATTCCAGTCGAGTCAACTTTTTCTCTTCAATCCAGCCACTTCCTTTCCCATTGAATGATCCACCTTCAATGTACAGTTTATCTAAAACGGGTAATGAGGCGCTTGCAAAATGTTTAAATAAACTGAGTTGATGCGGAGCAAGATTTTTACAGTCGGTCTCTACAGTAAACTGACGATTTCCCTTAGAGGTAAGGGCAAAATAACTGCGCACTTCCTCTTTTGAAAAGATCTGCGCATCAAAGGCCATTTTCCAAAAGCTTTCATTTTCAATCTTTCCTTCCCCAACAAGATGGAAAGGAGCCTCTTCGTTTTCTCCATGATAGTTTCCATGAAACTCTATAAGAGGAGCATTGAGTTGGCTGAACCGGAGGTTCCCATTGACATCAGCAAAATTCCATTCTTGGTTGGAATGTGGGTCCTTAATCGAAACCTGCATCCCTACAATTTCTCCATCGCCAACTAAGTAGGGCCAGACCCTTTCAAAGAAGGGATGAGACTCTAATTCCCCAATCTCTTCTTTTGAATGAAAATGTTCGTTCCAACTTAAGTGATGAATACCAACAGAAAGGCCATATCTTTCATGGTGAATGGCAAAATCAGAGAGGTTGAGATCATATTTAATATAATCAACACGATGAGGGGGACCATAGGATAAAGAAAAGGTTCCTTTTAAAGTTCCCTTATCCACTACAAGTTGATCTTTTATCTGAGGCAAGAAGAATCGCCCGATTTCAAAAGCCCAGATCACGTCTAAATCTTCAAAATTCAATTCAAACTGAAGGTCTTGGTGATCTTTCGAAAAGTTTGCAAAAAAGGCAGCTTTTTCACCCTTTTTACCAACTTTTAACAGCCCTTTTTCCCCACCTTCAGGATTGATAAAGGTGATAACAGCAACCTGGTCTCCAAAAGTCACTTCACCTTCTTTAATCTTTATTGGCGCTTTGAAAAAATATTTGTTTAGAAGCTCATAAGCTCCTTTTTTCTTTTTTTCCCCTTTGTATTCTCCACTCATTAAAGAAACATGTGGATGGTCCAGGACAATTTTCGGAGAAAGCTTAAAAGGAAATAACTGAAAATCAAAGGCAATCTTTAGGTCTTCCATTTCAACATTGAACCCTGGATTTCCTTTTCCTTCTCCTCTTTTTAAAGCCACATCACGCAAAATAAATTGCCCTTCATCCCACTGAGATGTCTCATAGCTAAACTCAACGGATCCTCCTTTAGGAAGTCGCATCCCTAAATAGGATTTAACTCCGAAACAGATCAGCTGATGATGTCCTACCCCAAATGCTAAGAGAAGTGAAAATAAAGAAATGAATAGAATAAGAGTCTTCTTTCGCACCATTGAACCTAAAGATTTTCTTCTCCAAGATAGCTTACTCAATGAATAAATGCGAGTCCCTCATCCAAAAAAAATATTCTCTATCTCCCTCCTGCGTCAAAAGTGAAAACTCAAACGTTTCTCTAATAATGTCGTCAACGAATCGTAGTTGAATGGGTTCTGTTGCACAAATAGTCAGCACTCCGAGGTTTTATGCTGAAAAATAAACTTTGTTACTCTATAATCCTTTTTCATCATCCAATGATGAGATAAACGACACTATTGAAGGTTACAACTATAAAACGAGTATCAAACAATGAAAAAAATTGCTTTAATGACTGGGGTTCTTTTCATTTCGATATTGGGGGTTTTTTTGATGAAAAATAAAAATCATGTTAGCCAAGAGACCACTACGAGCAATGTGCTTAAAACTGCTCTTTATGCTGACATTGCGACTTTTCACTTTTCCTCTAGTAACAAAGGAAGCTATGTCAATTCTTCCTATATTATCCCTTGGATTTTTGAAGGGTTAATGCGTCGTGGAGATCATGATATTCCAGAGCTCGCTCTTGCTGAAAATGTAGAAATATCTCGTGATCAAAAAAAATACACGTTTTACCTAAAAGATGCTCAGTGGAGTGATGGAACACCGATTACAGCTTATGATTTTGAATATGCCTGGAGAAAATTAATCGACCCCTCTTCCAAAACTCTAACAACGGTTCCAGAGCTATTTTATCCCATTAAAAATGTAGGGCAATTTATCTTAGGGCAGTGCAGCTTTGAAGATGTTGGGATTACTATTCAAGATGCTAAAACGATTTTACTGGAACTAGAGTATCCCACACAATATTTCCTCGATATCGCTTGTAATCCTTTTCTTTTTCCAGCTCCAAAGCATATCGCGGAAAAAGATCCAAGCTGGGCTGATAAACCTGAGTTTGTTTGTAATGGTCCCTTTAAACTGAAAAAACGTCAGTTGAACTCGGAAATTATCCTGACTAAAAATCCCCATTATTGGGACCAAGAGCATGTTTATTTGGATGGAATCGATGTCTTCATCGTACAAGACTATCAAACTGCGCTTAATTTATTTGAAAAAAAGGAACTGGACTGGATCGGAGCCCCTTTTATGAGAATGCCCTACGAAAGCTCTCATAAACTTCTTAATTGCAGTGCAGAAGATGCGATCATCTACTTTTTTATTTTTAACAATGAAAAATACCCTTTCACAAATCAGAAATTTAGAAAAGCTCTATCCTATGCTCTTGACCGCACCACGATCATCGATAATATTTTTCATGATACTGCTATCCCAACACAGTCGGCTTTACCCTTTCCGCTGCGGCTAAAAAATATTCCTTATTTTCAAGATAACAACGTCGAGTTAGCGCAAGAACTGTTCAAAGAAGCTCTTGAAGAACTCGAGATCACCTTGGATGATTTACCTGAAATCGAGCTACTTTATAATGCTAGTACAGAGTTTTCTAAACAACTTTGTCTCGCTGCTCAAGATGAGTGGAGAAAGAAACTAAATTTCAAAGTGAATGTAAGGGGCTTATTGGGCTGGAATATTTATATTGATACACTCCAAAAAGGAAACTATCAAATGGCAATCACTGGAACAATGCCCCCTATTTTTGATCCACTTTTTGTCTTACAGATCTTTGAAAACAAATCAAGTTTAGATAATCGTTGCAACTGGGAAAATGAAAATTTCAAACAACTCTTATTGCAATCAAACCATAGCTTGGGTGAACTGGAAAGAGCGAAAGCGTTGACTGAAGCAGAAAAGATTTTGATGGACGAAATGCCCATTATCCCCATGTGTTCTATGAAGAAAAGTTATGCTAAAAATCCTAGATTACAAGGCGAGAAGTTATCTTACACACAATTTGTAGACTTTAAGTCTGCGTATTTCGAAAAATAATCATCAATTCTCAAAGGAATAAAGGTTATTTTGTGACACTACTTTTTAACTCATTTTACGCACAAAGCATGAGAAGAGAATTTTGTTATAGCTAAAGCTCTTTAAAATTGGAATGAGTTAGGCGGGAGATTTTAAGAAGTCGAAGGGCAACAGAAAGATCCGCATAAATCACCTAATTTTAAAGAACTTTAGCTATATTTTCTTGCAATCTGCCAATGATGGTGGCATGAAGATATTTGCATAATTGATGAAACTGAATCGACTATAGGTAACCGATCTAAAAAAAATGTCACTACTTCGGAAAGCTTTAGATTTTCAGCTGATATTAACAGAGGAAGGAAAACGTTTGCATCGACTTCGCCCTCTTGTTGCTGCATTGGATACTTTTTTCTACGAAGTTCCCATTAAAACAACCCGTGGACCTCATATTCGTGACATGATTGATTTAAAGCGCTGGATGATGGTTGTTGTCTATGCTTTGGTTCCTTGCATTATTGTTGCTATCTGGAATACTGGAATCCAAGGGTTTGTTTATGGGAGTGGCAGCATCAAGATTTTTGATGAATACATCCAAGCTTCTGAAACATTTAGCGGTTATTTTACCTTTGGGAAAACCTATTTCTCTTCGATTATTCAAAAAGGGCTGATTGCTTTTCTTCCGATTATGATCATTTCTTATGCAGTTGGAGGTTTTTGGGAGGTTCTCTTTGCCATCATTCGACGCCATGAAGTTTCAGAAGGCTTTCTTGTCACTGGAATGCTCTTCGCTCTGATTCTCCCTTCAACGATTCCTTACTGGATGGCAGCTGTGGGAGTTTCTGCTGGAGTCGTCATCGGTAAGGAGATCTTTGGAGGGACTGGGATGAATATTTTAAATCCTGCTCTTGTCTGCCGTGCTTTTCTCTTTTTTGCTTTTCCGACAAAAATGACGGGACCTGTCTGGGTCGGAACCAATACAACAGAAATCCAGCAAAGTATCCAAGCCATGAACAAGCAAATTGGAGAAATCGATGGAGTGACTCAAGCTTCTATCCTTAATCGCTTTAATATCAGTCCTGATATCAAACGCGTTCATGTGGACGCTATTGGTGCTCAATATGGAGTGGATCCTTCAACAAAAACTGTCATCGAGCATCAGTTAAAGCACTGGAAGAAGGGGGTAACATTGACAACACTGACTCCCGAAGAACAAAAAACTTTTATCACAACTCCCTTGGAAAAAGGAGGTCTGGGACTGTCTCCTGATTCCTATTCCGACGCGGTCCGTTTTGCAGAGTTTCGTTTTTCTCAAGGAAAACTGACGAACGGTAACCTCTTCTTTGGGAACCGGATTGGCTCCATGGGCGAAACATCCATCTTAGCTTGCTTATTGGGAGCGTTTCTCTTGATCTACACCCGGATTGGTTCTTGGAGAACGATGTTAGGCGTCGTAATTGGAGCCTATATGACAGCCCTTCTTTTTGAATGGGGTGCGCTTCACATTGGCCCATACAGCGGTGCTTTTAACGCTGCGAAATATGCCCTACCTGCTTACAAACACTTCTTGATTGGCAGCTTAGCTTTTGGCCTTGTTTTTATGGCAACCGAACCCGTTTCATCTCCTTGTATACGGAGCGCAAGATGGATCTATGGATTGATGATTGGAGCCTTAGTGATCATCATACGAACGATTAACCCTGCGTATCCAGAGGGAGTCATGCTTGCCATCTTACTTGGAAATGTTTTTGCCCCTCTTCTAGATCATGTAACGCTAAATTCTAAAATAAAAAGCCGCTATGGAAAAAAGAAAAAGCTCGTTTAGTAACCTACGAACCTTTGTTTTTGTTGTGATCATTTGTGCAAGTTGCGCTCTAGTCCTTTCCATCCTGGCTGAGTTTTTGAGGAGTCCTCAAAAAAATGCAAAAGAACTCTATCGAAGCAAACAGCTCCTCCTTGCTGCACGGATTCTAGGGTATGATGGCCATTTTCTTTTAGAGGGAAAACCTGCTATTTATGATCAGAAACAAAAACGGCTCATTCTTTCTGATGAACCTTCCTCACCTAAAGCACCCCCTGCGGAAATCCTCTCAGTTTTTGAAACACGGGTTTTAGCCCGTCTGACAGACAAATCAGGACAAATTTACACCTTTCAACAGTTGGATTTAAACGAAGAAGACTACCTTTCAGAACATGCAAAGCTTGGCTATGCCCACCTTCCCTACAAACTTGTCTATTTGGTTAAAGAAAATAACTCTAGTGCGATTCCCTATGGTTATGTTCTTCCTGTTAATGGTTATGGACTTTGGGATGCGATTTATGGTTATTTAGGATTAAAAGCAAATGGAGACACTATCTTAGGGATGACTTGGTATGACCAAAAAGAAACCCCAGGCCTTGGAGGAGAGATCGCCTTACCTGAATGGCAGGAACAATTCTTCGATAAAGTGATTTTCCAAAAAAGTCTCACTGGAACCACAGATTTTGAATCTGCAACATTGGGAATAAAAGTAGTGAAAACAACTGTTTTTGAAACCTACGGCAATAGTCCTCTTGGACAAAGTGCTGTAGATGGAATTCCTGGAGCCTCAATCACAGTCAGTGGCGTCAATGATGCCCTGAGAAACTCTCTTGCTCCCTATCGCTCTTTTCTTATTCGCGCTCATAATGGAGAAATCACAATCGATGAATAAGAAAAATCCTCTGTTCTTCTATACCGATCAGCTTTGGAATAATAATCAAATCCTTGTAGCAATTCTAGGAATCTGTTCAGCCCTTGCTGTGACAATCAAGATGAGTGTTGCTGTCACAATGAGTATTGCAGTGATCTTTGTGACGGGATTTTCTTCTCTTTTTGTTTCACTTATTCGTAAATGGACGCCTCCAAGTGTCCGGATGATTGCTCAACTCGCCATTATTTCTCTTTTTGTGATTATTGTAGACCAGGTTCTAAAAGCTTATCTATATGAAATGTCTTTGGTCCTTTCGGTCTTTGTTGGACTCATCATTACCAACTGTCTTGTTATGGGAAGAGCCGAAGCCATGGCAAAAAACAACCCTCCCCTCCCGTCCTTCTTTGATGGATTGGGAGCAGCATCAGGTTATGCTCTAGTCCTGTTAGGTGTGGGGTTTATTCGAGAACTTTTTGGATTTGGAACACTTTTTGATATTCAAGTGATCCCAAAAGCTTGGTACGCTTCTATCGAGCATCCCGATGCCTACGTTAATTCCAATCTGATGGCTTTAGCCCCCTCTGCTTTCTTTATTATTGGGGGGATGATCTGGATCCGTAATCTTATTGCAAAAGAAGGAGACAAGTAATGGGTCCCTATTCCATTATTAACCTTTTCGGGCTTGGAATTCAATCAGCCCTTATTCAAAATATCTTACTCTTCAATTTCTTGGGAATGTGTTCCTATCTTGCTTGTTCCAACAAATTAACAACGGCCAATGGTTTAGGCCTTGCTGTTTTTTTCGTCATGTCTGTTTCAGGAGTGCTCAACTGGATTGTCCATACCTTTGTTACTGGAGATAATGCCCTTTTTTGGCTGAGTAGCCTTGGAATCAATGCAAAAGAAATTCACTTAGGATTTCTTGAATTTTTAATCTATATTTCAGTCATTGCTGCATTTGTTCAAGTGCTCGAAATCGTTATCGATAAGTTTGCTCCGGCACTTTACCGCGCTTTAGGAATGTATCTTCCACTCATCACAGTCAATTGTGCGATTCTTGGGGCCTCCCTTTTTGCAACGGTCCGCGCCTACCCTTTTGTTCCTAATCTTGTCTATGTTGCCTTTGCAGGATTAGGTTGGTGGCTTGCCATCGCTCTTATTGCTGCAATTAGAGAAAAACTTTCTTATTCCAATGTCCCCAGTGGCCTCCATGGAATGGGAATGACCTTTATTATGACAGGCCTTATTTCAATGGCCTTTATGGGATTTGCTGGAATTTCTCTAGACAAAATTACAAGTACAGATACTTACCCCCTTCTCGTTCAAGAAGAGGGCAACAGCGAATAAGATTCATTAAGGACTAATATACTTGGGAAGAGCAAAAGAGGCTCGATGGATTTCTTCGGTATAATAACGAAGATTACCGAACGGTAACGCTCTTGAAGGCTCTTTTCTAACCGCTTGATTACTTGAAAGAGAAAAAACCATAAACCCGCCCACATAGGTAGGAATCGGTGCAACAAAATGGTGAACTTCAGGGAACACTGAAGAGAGTTTTGCATGGGAATCTTTAAGCTCATCCGCTTGAATTGTAGGGACACCATTTTGGCTGACAAAAAGACCACCTTTCGTTAAACAACTGAGACAATCACGATAAAAAGGAAGATCGAATAAAACCTCTCCAGGACCTACAGGATCTGTTGAATCACAAATGATCACATCAAATTTTTCCTCAGTTTCTCTAACAAATTTTGCCCCATCATCGATCACAATGTGTGCTTTCTCATGATGAAAGGCTCCTTGTGAGTGTTTCGGGAGATATTTTTCACAAAGTTCGATCACCGAACGGTCAATTTCAACCATTGTCACCCTTTCAACAGTTTCATGACGCAGGACTTCACGAAGAGAACCTCCATCCCCTCCTCCAATGATCAAAACTCTCTTTGGATTTGGATGTGTCATCATCGGAATATGGACGAGCATCTCGTGATAAATAAATTCATCTTTCTCGGTTGTTTGAATGATGCCATCCAATGCTAACACCCTTCCAAAATCATGATTCTGGAAAATAATGAGATCTTGAAGCTCATTTTTCTCATGAAAAAGAACCTCATCGACTTCAAAAGACTGGTACCAAGAAGGCTTGAAGTAAAACGTTTCATGAAACGTTTCTGCTGAAAAAGCAATGATGGGGAAAATTAAAAAAAGCAAGCATTTGACTTTCATAAAGCTACCTCATTAAAGTTAAATGGGTAGCGAATGTGTCATACTCTTTATTTTATGTCAAAAATGGTTCTAGTTTTTGTATAACATCAAGGATCTTGTATCCATACCGCGCAGTATAAGGAATCGAGCATCCCAGAACCAGTGGGGTCATCCCACTGGGGGTGATATAGTCAAATTTTCCACCAGCTTGAATCAATTTAAGAATTGCCTCACTATCACCCAAGAGACCAAAGTGAACCATTGGAGACTTTCCGATAAAAAGCTCTTTATCCTCAGGAATTTCAATGGGATCAGTATTGGCTGCTTTTGCGAGATTGGGATACATCAGTTGAACATCTCTACGAATGATTTCTTGCCCTTCTTCTCCGTAAACACCTGTACCATCAAGCCTTTTGACCACTTCGGTCAAAAAACTGTCTGCCGCACCCCTTACTTCAGGAATGGCCGAATAGAGTTGGAGTCGAGAATCACACTCACAAACCCTTCCCGCATAGATAGATAAACTAAAAAGCTCTGCCAAACCCGATTCTCCTATAGGCTTTTCATGCAGGTAAGAATAGCCCAAAAGTGCATTTTGCCAAACACTTCCCTTTATAGGGGTTAATCACAAGTGATTGATTATTAACAACATAAATTATCAAACTTATTGCAGAGCATTGAAAACAAATGACTTACAACAGTTTAAAATAAAACAAAATAATATAATTAAATTTTTATTTATGTTATAATATTAACCAATAATACATAAAAACATAGGTATATTATGAACATCTTTGAAACGCAGCTTATTCTAGCGATCATTAACATTTTTAAGCGGGGGTAAACCAATGGAATACTCTCGCCCAACCTCTGTTGATAGAGTGGTGACACAATCAATAAGTCCTATTTTAGATACTCTTGAAGAAAACTATTTTGGAATTCAATCTCAAAAAGAAAAAGAATTAGCAGCTTCAGCTCAAAAAGACACCCCTGAACTTGTTCATGTAAGACTAGGAGCTCAAAACCTCACTGATAGATACGTTGAGCGTGTTGAGGTTAGAAGTCACACTCAGTTTGGAGAAAAAACTCATCTCGGAACAAATTTCTCCGGAAGATCTGAATACACTTTCCAATCAAGCTTTAGACAACCAAATCATTCAACACTATTAATTGCAGCTCAAAGAAGTGATAAAATATTCTTCACAAGAGTTGGCGTTGAGGGAGATACTGCTGTTGAAATTAAAGTTCAAGACAAGGCGGTTGTTGCTGAAGTTTACTCCTTTGATTCCAAGGAAGACTTTCGGGCAAAAACGTCACGCGTTATTCAAGGGGCTTATGTCCTCAATGAGTGCTCTGCACAATCCATTGATGGTATTCATCCTTTGATGTAAGCACCTCACATTCCTCCGGATGGGTAAGGGCTATTTCAAAAAGATACCCTTCCCCCTCTGGGGATTTATTCATTAAAGAGGGATCTTCTTTCACTTTTTCATTCACAGCGATTATTTTTCCAGAAACAGGACTATAAATATCTGCAGCAGCCTTTGTCGACTCTAATACAGCTACCTCCTCTCCTGCCTTGATTTCTTGCCCGACTTTAGGAAGCTCCACATAAACAATCTCTCCCAGCTCTTTTTGGGCATGAACTGAGATACCAACACGTCCTTTCCCCTCATCTACATCGATCCATTCATGCGTTTCAGCAAATTTTTTCATTTTTCCTCCGATAAAATTAGTGATGCCCAAAGGGCGGGGTGTTTTTCAATATGGAAGAAATCGGAGGAAAGATTGAAGTGCTGTTTCTCTCCATTTTTCTTCTGAAACCGATAGGTAAAACCTAGTCGCTTAAATTCTAAAGGATCATACCCATACAAGGCCTCTTTGGGAACTCCAATCTCCATTAGATAGGAACTCCGTTTGACCGTTGTCTTTAGAGAAAAAAGCGATGGGTCAGCTAAGGGATGACTATCATCTCCTCGAAACCGAGTGACTTCTACCCCTTCTTCTTCCTCAGGATAGATAATAAAATGATGGCAAAAGCGCGTGATCACATTCGAGTTTTTAAGATCTCGAGTATCGATGAAAAGTTCTAAGAAATCTCCTTCCTCGATAGCAAGCTTAACGCCCACCTCAAAAAAAAGACCTGTTGGACTCCACAAAAGTGAAATCTTTGCTAAAGATCCTTCGCCAGTTAAGCCCGATGCATCCGGCAATGCTCCCTTTTTAAAAGAACGTTTTTTATCTGCTTTCGGAATGGCTACACGAACATCAAAAAAAGCAGCAGGGCTTAAAGGTTTAAGTTCTTTCAGGACTGTCATAACTGATATGAATGGCTTGTTTTTCTTTTAACTTTTCAAGGAAATCACTCATCAAGTACTGCTCTGCTTCTTTAGAGAGAATTGATTGACCTTGTTTCATTTCTTTTGAAAAATTACCATTGGGGACTGACTTCTCTTTGAGTTGGAAGAATTGGAGTTGCCCCTCTTGATTTAAAAGCACCTCAGACCAACTTCTTTCGACCATTGCAAAGACATCTGATGAAAACCAAGAACTCTTCTCATGATTTTTAAAAACTGTTTCTCTTTTCACAAGACTCCATTGAGAATGAAGATCTCGTTTTTGGGGAAGTTTTCCCTCCAGCTCTTCTTGATGCCCTTTTTCTAGAAAGTGACTCTCGTCCCCAACTTTCCTTACTTCTTGCTCAGCGATCACCATGTAAGGGAAAAGGCGGTACTTGGGATAAAAGCTATCTAAGTTTTTGTGACGCTCTTCAGAGAGTACGACGCCTAATTTTGAAACTTCAGTATCAATGGCGTTTAAGGTATCCGCATAAAGGATTCTACCAATTTCCATCTTGACTTCATTAACAGGCTTCCATTCGTTCTTCTCTGTTTTAAAGACGCCTGGATTCTTGGATCGTACTTGAGAATAAACACTCTTTAAATGTTTTTCTAAAAGAGCATCAAGAATTCCTCTTTCATTAGCTTCTTCAAAAGTAAGAACAGCTTTAGCTAAATCCCGATCTAGAATGTGAAACCGATAGTAGGTCTCGTTATCAGCTGTATAGACTTCTAAAGCATGTCTAGCCTCAATTGCAGCTTTGTCTTGCTCTAGCTCTTCTTTAAGAGCAGCGACTCTGAAAAGGCCAGGAAGATCTTCTCCTTCATAGGGAAAATTCTTACCTCCAGGAGAAACACTCACTTGTTTCGTTATTGGATGCTTTTGACTTAAGGCTTCTTCTATCCATTCCAGATGCGATTCAACGATTTTTCCTCGCGAGAATTTATCAATTTTTTGTCTTAGCTCAGGATCCATTCCTTCTAAGGCTGCAAAATATTCTTCCGCATCTGTTCCTTTTTTCAAAGCGAGTTGGGGAAACTGTTGTTCTAAAAGCTCATAGTTATCTTTTTCAAGTTGCCACTCCCACATTTCTTTGATGCTGACATTAAGAGCTATTTCACTTTTCTGAACCTCAGCGACTTCTACTAAAAAGCGCTCTTCAATAAGCTCAGGGCAATTTTTTTCAATTTCACCGACAGAAGCAAAATTTTGAGGTAAAAGAAGTCCATTTTTTCGATTTTCCATGACTTGATCCAAGTAATACTCGAGCTTCATCATAGCCGAAAAATCTTTAAGCTCTAAAGCTTGTGGCAAATGATATAAATCAATTTCTGCTGTTTTTGAAGCAAATCCATAAAACGTTTGGTACACATGGGGATCAACAAAGACAGCTCCTCCCACATCTTCAAATAAACGTCTAAATAGCATGACTTTTTGCCATAGGTTCACAGCCTCTTTTTCTCGAATTCCTAGATGGCGCAATTGTTGCTGCCAAAGACTTGCCACTTCTTCTTGCGTTACATCAGCTTTTCGCATTTGGATTTGAAGCGACTCATACCCTTTTCGGATAAGGTCAACACGAGCTTCCTCATAAGAGACCTTATATCCTTGTTGTTTAGCATAGGCGGCTGCATTGAGAATAAATTGTGCACTAAGATCTAGAAAACGGGGACCGAACCAATCTTCAGTTGAACGGCACTGAAAAAGATTGAGGTTCGCTCTAGGAAGCGCAGGATCAGGTTGAATCCAATCATAGTGCTTTTCTTGGAACATTAAATATTCACGTAAGATATGAGGAGGGAAAGCAGTTTCTCCTAAGTAGAGATCGACAAGGAGAGAGAACGTCTCAGGAGTCATCTCTTTTGCTTCTTCTAAAAACCGCTCTAAATTTACCTTTTGCGCGGGAAGCACTTGTGCCCATAAATTTTTTACACTAATAAAAGGTGCTGTTGGGTGCACGTAGGGGTGATAGTTTTTGTGGTGTTCCATTTTTTCTTGAAGTTCTTCTTTCAACTCTTCGAAATAGGCATTCACTAAAAGGACACCTATCCCTGCTCCCATAAGATCTTTTCGAACCACTCCATCATTAAAGAAATTCGGCATGACTCCCTTTTCGGCTAAAGTGACATCACTACGATCACTTCCAATAAAGCGAACCATTTGATCCACCTCACTCTTCATTATTTTTGAACCATCCACTGCATGCCCAATACACCGATCCTCTACTTGCTGGGGATGATTAACCGTTTGATGCGTTCCGAAAAAAGAAAAAGAGATCACAATGACAACTGCAATCACTACAAAAAAATACCGTTGATACCTGCGAAAAAAATCTAACATGCCACTTTTCCAGTCATTAAAAAACAGGTCATCGTAACAAACTTTTATCTTTCACGCAATAGAGAGAAGGATGACATCCTAAAAAAAAATTGACTTCAAATCGAAGGAGGTTAGGATGAAAATATGGTAAGAGAAAGTTTAGAACAGCGGATTATTTTAGCTGTCATTAGCTCCGTTGCAGCAATCGGAGGATTCCTTTTTGGATATGACACTGGGGTCATTTCAGGCGCTATCCTCTATATTAAACAGGAATATGCTCTATCGATTATTCAAGAGGAACTGATCATTAGTATGGTTTCCCTTGGGGCCATTTTGGGAGCTATTTCGGGTGGACCTCTTTGTGATAAATTAGGAAGAAAAAAAATCGTCCTCTCTTCAAGCCTTATTTTCATTATTAGTGCCATTGGCCTTTCCCTTGCAGGGTCGGTGAATGGGCTTATTGGATGGCGCTTTCTCGTAGGGTTTGCAATCGGGGTCTCCTCAGCCACAGCTCCTCTGTATATTGCTGAACTATCACCTCGTCATATTCGAGGAGGTCTTGTCACCATTAATCAACTATTTATTACGATCGGGATTTTAGGCTCTTATCTCATTGGATTTCTTTTTGTAGACACACAATCATGGAGAATCATGTTTGTTCTCGCAGGAATTCCAGCAGCCTTTCAATTCCTTATTATGGCTTTCTTCCCGGAAAGTCCTCGCTATTTGATCAATATCGGCGAAAAAGACCGGGCGTTCAACATCCTGAAAAAACTGCGTGCAACAGAAGAACACGCGCAACTTGAAATTACTCATATTGAAAAAATGAGAAACACCAGAAAACCTCACTGGTCTGAACTTATCTCAAAGAGAGTACGCCCTGCTCTTCTGGCTGGAATTGGAGTCACCATCATCCAGCAAATTACAGGGATCAATACAATCATCTATTATGCCCCAACCATTTTTAAATTTGCTGGAGTAGGTTCTGATAAAGCCGCCCTTCTTGCAACAACCTGGGTAGGAATCGTTAATGTCTTAATGACTTTTGTTGCGATTTACCTTTTAGATAAAGTGGGGCGGAAGCCTCTTCTCCTTTTTGGTCTTGGAGGAATGGCCATCAGCCTGATTATCTTAGGGATTGGTTTTGATCAAACCGTATCCAAAGGGTTGGTGGGGATTATGGCTCTCATCTGTCTTTTTGTTTACATCACTTCTTTCGCTTATAGCTTAGGACCAATCGGATGGCTCTTAAATTCGGAGATCTACCCTCTCCATATTCGCGGGAAGCAATGGGAGTGGCTACCTGCGCAAATTGGGTATCTAATTTTATTGTCACAGCAACATTTCTTAACCTTATCAATATTTTTGGAAAGGCCGGAACCTTTTGGCTTTACGGAGGCATTGGAATCCTAGGCATTTTCTTCATTTGGCGCCTTGTTCCAGAAACTAAAGGAAAATCCTTAGAAGAAATTGAAGATTTCTGGAAGTAACCTACGTTAGGTAAATTAAAATTTTAATTATTATATTCTGCGCTTTCTCAATTTAATCACATAAATATTTAAAAATAAACAACTTATGATTTTTATAAAATCACAAACAACTTATAATCAATATAATAAGAATTTTAAATAAATTAACAAACAAACTTTTAATAATTAAATAATTAAACAAAATGTGTTATAATAGTTATCCTAATAAGGTTATAAATAATACAATATTAAGGAGTATAACAATGGAAGCTTATTCCAGTACAAACCATTATGGGTCTATGTCTGACCCCTACTCAAGAACTCAATCCTATCGAAGACAGCCTATTCTCCTCATTGAAGACAGTGAAGAAGAGGTACAAAGAGAATCTTATAAAGTTAATTGGAAAATTGCTATTCCCCTATTAATTTTAGGAGTCGTTCCAGGATTGATTTACTTAGCAGGAGTTGCAATCGCAAACTGCCTAGGTGGAAAAGAAGTCAGAGTTCAACGCCATGATCCTATGGAAAGCCAGCGATACGGCACAGGACGAACCTATCAACAATATCAACACGTTGTTCGTGGAGAAACTCCAAGATCTTCTCTATTAGACACAAACAGCAGACAAGACCAAAGAACTAGAGCTCAGAAAAGAGATGTTAGAAGTCGAGAAACAGATAGAGGTCAGACGCACCACTCAAGAAAAGCTAAAAAGGATAAATCTGGAAGTCACCGCTCAAAAAGACGTGAAGAAAGCCCAACAGTTGTAGATAGAACTGAAAATCAAAGACCTACGACTTCTGCAATTCCTTCTCAAAGACATGTGGGAAGAAAAGCAAAGCCTTCTACGAGAGATATTGGACGTTCAGCTGCAAGAGAAACAACACCTTTAAGAACAGCAACATCTGTTGTTGATCACTCTGTTCCTGCTCCTATTAGAGAAGGAAGGGAGCCCAGAGGACGCGATGAGGAAGTAGCCGTTAATGTCTATATGGGAACACGGGTTATCCAAATGAGTAAAATGGAAAATGAATCTGAAAGACCTGAAAGAATCGCTGCAATGAAAAGAATGGCCAAAGCATTACCTTATAGCAAAGCCGCTTTACCTGGCACTTTCCAAGGATTTCTTGCCACGATGTACAACAACTCTTACAAAGCCCTTTACAGCTAATCACTTAAATAGAGTTGATGGATTAAAAAGCGTTTACCTCAGGTAAACGCTTTTTTGTATTCAATCAAAAACATAAGTCATTAATAGTAAATTAGATAATTTTAATATTATTTAACCCATACATAATAAATTAATTACAAAAAATATTAAACATAAGTTATTTAAAACTAACAATATAAAAATTAATTATAAATAATTTATTTAATTTATGATATAATTAATTAAATAAAAGGATCAAAATATTAAAAGAGGGGAATTTATGGCTGTAAGAATGGATACTATTTTTAATGCGGTATCTGCCTATAGCGCATCTCAAAATACAAGAGAATTAAAAAGAGCAGGAACCAACATTGATGATATAAAATTCATGTTTGCTTCTGATCGCTCAGATGGAACCAATTATTTCTTAGGAAAAAGCATCCAAGAGCTGACAGATTTTAAAAATGGTCTGGTTCTACTTAAGATGAAAGATCCAAGTAGTGCAGCTAAAATTAATGACGTCATTGAAAAGGTTAATGATGCTGCAGGAACAATCATCAATCATAACTATGCTAAACCTGAGACAGTTGTTAATTCACAACAAGCAGAAAAAGAAGCTAGAGCAGCGCGAAGGAAGGAAAAAACCAGTAGAAGAGGAGAAGCCTCAACTTCAGCTAACCCTCATGAAGTTCATAGAACGCAAACTCAAGGACCTTCAATATCAGCAATCCCCTCTCAGGCAAAGTCATCAAAACATTCTGTGGCAGCTTCTAAAAGAGAAGCAACACCTACTAGAAATACAACACAGACTGTTGATCGCTCCGCTCCTGCTCCTATCCGAGAAGGAAGAGAGCCAAAAACTCGTGATGAGCAAGTTGCAGTGAATATCTACATGGGAACGCGTGTCATCAATATGAGCGATGTTAAAGATAAGGATGAACGTATTGCCAAAATGACAAGAATGGCAAAACAACTACCCTACAGTAAAACACCTAACCCTGGCACTTTCCAAGGGTTCCTGGCTCAGATGTACAACAACTCTTACAAAGAGCTTTACGGCTAAACTCTTAAACAGAGTTGGTCGATTGAAAAGCGTTTGCCTTTGGCAGACGCTTTTTTTTGGATCGCTTCTAATACGATTTTCCAAAAATGACCCTTTGGGGACTAGGTTTTCCTGTGAAGGGACAAGTGCCTTCTTCTTTTTTTCCATCGATAGGAATACAACGGATCGTCACACTGAGATCTTTTTGAACCATTTCTTCAACAACAGGATCTCCCGACCAGTGGGCACTTGCAAAGCCGCACTCATTTTTGAAGAAATCGTAGAACTCTTCTTTTGTATTGATTTCTTTGATATGAGAGTCACGGAAGGCCTTTGCTTTGGCATAGAGAGCATCTTGAATATCATCAAGTTGGGTGACAATAGAATTGAGTAGGTCTTCTTCTGATTGCTTTTCAAAGTCTTTATGCCCTTTATTCCGTTTCGCAATAGAAATAACCCCTTGTTCAAGTTCCCGCGCTCCAACTTCAATACGGATGGGAACCCCTTTCTTAATCCACCCCCAAACTTTTTCTCCTGAACGGATATCGCGGTCATCAAGATGAACAGCCATTGGCTTATCATGATAGACGATCTTTTGAAGCTTTTGTTGGAGATCCTTGCAATAAGAAAGGACCTTTTCCTTGGCTTCTGGCTTATGGAAAAGAGGGAGAATCACGATCTGAGCTGAAGCAATACGGGGCGGAAGAACCAGACCATCATCATCGCCATGCACCATAATCATTCCTCCGATAAGGCGGGTTGTTACACCCCAAGAGGTGGTCCAGGCGTAGCCTTGATTCCCTTCTTGATCTTGATAGGTAATGTCTTGCGCTTTGGAAAAGTTTTGCCCCAAGAAGTGAGAGGTTCCTGCTTGCAGTGCTTTTCCATCTTGCATCATTCCTTCAAAACAATAGGTAATAACAGCGCCTGGAAAGCGCTCACTTTCCGTCTTTTCTCCTCTAATCACTGGCATCGCAAGAACCTTTTCGGCAAATTCAACATAAATATCGAGCATCTGGCGCGTCTCAGCGCGAGCTTCTTCTTCTGTTGCATGAGCCGTGTGTCCCTCTTGCCATAGGAATTCTGCGGTGCGTAAAAAGAGACGAGTCCGCATTTCCCAACGAACGACATTGGCCCACTGGTTAATTAAGAGGGGCAAATCGCGATGCGACTCAATCCATTTTGAAAACATATCCCCAATAATCATTTCAGAAGTCGGGCGAACAACGAGAGGCTCTTCAAGCTCTCCATCAGGAACAAGTTTACCTTCTTTTTCAACAAGGCGGTGATGGGTCACAACCGCGCATTCTTTAGCAAACCCTTGAACATGCTTAGCTTCTCTCTCAAGATAACTTAACGGGATAAAGAGAGGAAAGTAGGCATTTTGATGTCCGGTTTCTTTAAATTTTCGATCGAGATATTGCTGGATATTTTCCCAAAGAGCATAGCCCCAAGGTTTAATGACCATACAACCCCGGACGGGAGAATGTTCGGCAAGTTCGGCAACCTTAATGACTTGTTGGTACCACTCTGGATAATCTTCGGCTCGTGTGGGGGTGATAGCTGTTTTCGGCTTCATTGTGTAAGTTCCTCTTGAAGTTGACGTTTTAAGGTTTCTCGAACCTCTTCTAGATCGTTTTGGGTCCAATCTTTCCCCAGAAGAGAAAAAGTGTGCGTCAGCATTGCTTCATGGACCTGAGTCCCCTTAAGGAGGACTTGATTTAAAAAATTTTCTTTTGGAAGGGCGATTGCAATACTTCCTTGATGGAGGTAGCCCTGTTTTCGCCGTCTTTGGGCAGCTCCCGCAATTTTTCGTCCTTCTAGCATGACGTCGTACTTTGTGGGCTTTGCCATGCAGAAATGACGACAACTCTCATCGAAAGGGGTGGGCTCATCAGGCAGAAGGGTCAGAGATTCAGCGTTTTCAAAAAAAGTCTTTACTCCCCTTTTAACTGCACTATTGATAAAATCATAATTGTCGAGGGTGTTTGTTGAATAGTGTGGAAAATTCGCAGGAACCAAGACAGAAAAGGCCAGATCGCTGACATGAAATATGATCCCTCCCCCGGTTGGTCGCCGTGCTAGGGATAGACCCAGGCTCTCTGCTTGCTCAAGATCAAGAAATTTCTTGGGATCAAGGAAATAGCCATAGGTTGCCGCTCTTCCATCCCAGTCATAAAGATGGAGAGTCGGAGGATCGTCAGGCTTCATCTCTTCGAGAAGCTTTGCATCGATCGCCATATTTTCTTTAGCCGATCGTTTGCCTGTGTCTAAAATTTTCCACTTCACTAATCACACCTGGTAAAGAGGTTAAAACGTATCACAAATAGAGATAAAAAAATAGAGACCAGATAAAATTACTTTTCGCGCAAAGTAAAATTTACAAAAAATGCTTATCCCGACAGAATGAGGGATGTAGCCGAAGAGGATTAACTTTCTTTAAAGGACTCATCTTTAGTAAGATTAGTTCTATAAACTCAGTTAATAAGAATACAGGGCTATTATGTTTGATAAGTTTACCAACCGTGCCAAGCAGGTCATAAAACTCGCTAAAAAAGAAGCGCAACGTCTCAATCATAACTATTTGGGAACCGAGCACATCCTCTTAGGGCTTCTTAAATTAGGACAAGGCATTGCTGTCAACGTCCTACGAAACCTGAATGTCGATTATGATACCGTTTTGGCGGAAGTGGAACGCCTAGTTGGATTTGGCCCTGAAATTCAAGTCTATGGCGACCCAGCTTTAACTGGTAAAGTTAAAAAAGTTTTCGAGTATGCCAATGAAGAAGCAGCAGCCCTAAACCATAATTATGTGGGAACAGAGCATCTCCTTCTTGCCCTTTTAAGACAGACAGATGGGGTTGCAACTCAAATTCTTGAAAACCTCAACATCAACTTAAAAGAGGTGCGCAAAGAAGTTCTTAAGGAACTTGAAACCTTTAATCTACAACTTCCCCCTATGGGAATGTCAGGATCTCCAGGAACACCGAGACAAGAAAAAGCAACTGCAGGAACAGCGGGATCAGAAAAACTTCCCGCATTGCGCGCTTATGGACATGATCTGACAGAGCTTTGCCGAGAAGGTAAACTCGATCCAGTGATTGGACGCGCTCACGAAGTTGAGCGACTCATTTTGATTCTATGCCGTCGACGAAAGAATAATCCGGTTTTGATTGGAGAAGCTGGAGTCGGGAAAACGGCAATTGTTGAAGGCTTAGCGCAAGCGATCGTGAAAGGAGAGGTTCCTGACCACCTTGCAAAAAAGAAACTGATTTCTCTTGATTTAACGCTAATGATTGCTGGAACAAAATACCGCGGTCAGTTCGAAGAGCGGATTAAAGCGGTGATGGATGAGGTTAAAAAGCATGGGAATATCCTCCTCTTTATCGATGAACTGCATACAATTGTAGGTGCCGGGGCAGCTGAAGGGGCTATCGATGCTTCAAATATCTTAAAACCTGCTCTTTCAAGAGGCGAAATCCAATGTATTGGGGCAACAACTTTGGATGAATACCGGAAGCACATTGAAAAAGATGCAGCTCTTGAAAGACGTTTCCAAAAGATTAATGTGGCTCCTCCAAGTGTGGAAGAGGCGACAGAGATTTTAGGAGGACTTAAATCTAAATATGAAGCGCATCACAAGTGTCTTTATACTGATCAAGCGATCCGTAGCGCTGTCTATCTTTCAGACCGATATATTACAGGGCGTTTTCTCCCAGATAAAGCGATCGATCTGATCGATGAGGCAGGAGCCAAAGCGCGTATCACAATGCTCCATCAACCACAAGATATCCATCAGCTTGAAATCGAAATTGAAGAGCTCCGAAAAGCCAAAGAAGAATCGATTGGAAAGCAAGAGTATGAAAAAGCTGCAAATCTTCGCGATAAAGAGAAAACCTCACGTGAAAAACTAGCTCAAGTTCTTGCTAAATGGGAAAAAAACAAAGAAGAACATAAAGAAATCGTCGATGAAGATGATGTTGCTGCTGTTGTTGCTAAACATACAGGAATCCCCATGTCACGTCTCACTGAAGGGGAGGCTTCAAAGGTACTTAAGATGCAAGAAATACTCAAAGAGTTCATCATTGGACAAGAGAAAGCCGTCGATACTGTGTGCCGCTCTCTTCGACGTAGCAAAGCAGACATTAAAGATCCTAACCGTCCGATTGGTGCCTTCTTATTCTTAGGCCCCACAGGAGTCGGTAAAACCCTTCTCGCTAAACAGCTGGCTATTCATATGTTTGGAGGCGAAGATGCCCTGATTCAGGTAGACATGTCTGAATACATGGAGAAATTTGCTGTTAGCCGTATGACAGGGTCTCCTCCAGGATATGTAGGACATGAAGAAGGTGGTCAGCTAACAGAACAGGTCAGACGCCGCCCCTACTCAGTTGTTCTTTTTGATGAAGTTGAAAAAGCACACCCCGATGTGATGAACCTCCTTCTTCAAATCTTAGAAGATGGAAAACTCACCGATTCGATGGGTCGAAAAGTCGACTTCCGCAATACTATAATCTTGATGACTTCTAACCTGGGCTCAGACCTTATTCGTCGCTCCACAGAAGTTGGTTTTGGTGTAAAAGAAGGAATGCCAGACTATGATGCCATGAAAGAAAAAATCGAAAAAGCATCGAAAAAACACTTCAAGCCTGAGTTTATCAACCGTCTTGATGATACTGTTATCTTTAAAGCTCTTGATAAAGACGATCTCGTTCATATTATTGAGATTGAAGTGGCGAAGCTTAAAAAGCGTCTCGAACGAAAGAATATTCTTATTAAGCTTGAAGACAAAGCGAAAGAGCACATCGTGCAAAAAGGTTACCAACCTGAAATGGGTGCACGTACTCTCCGCCGCACTATTGAGCAACTTCTTGAAGATCCTCTTGCTGAAAAACTTCTGCTTGAAGGAGACGAACCACGCCAAATCTTGATCGATTTCAATGGAGAAAAACTCACATTTACAGATGTTGATCTACCGAAAGAAAAGAAGAAGAAAGAGAAGAAAAAGTTAGCGGGCTCAACAACTGCAAAAGAAGAGACTAAAGAAGAAAGCTAATTAGACTTTCTAATCGCCTCTTTGTTTTTCTTTATCCATCATGACAAGCAGTAGATGATACTATGCACTTACTCAATGATTGGATCAAACGATAAGTTTTATCCAATCATTGAGAAAAAATTAAAAAAATTGCACAGTATCTATCAAAAGCCGCTGCCCATGAATAAAAAAACACGCTTCATCAATCCTAACTTCAAGAAAAAATCCCTTTCTCTCAAGCAAATCATTGAGTCAATGAAGGCAGAGAAAAGGCTCCCCTCTCCTCCTGACGGCTTTTCCTTTCCCAATTCCTTTCAACAATTGGATCCCGAATCTCCGACTGCTTGCTGGCTCAGCCATTCTTCCTTTCATTTAAACTTCAAGAACGTCCATTTGATCACAGACCCCATCTGGAGCAAGAGGTGTTCTCCTGTCCCTTTTCTGGGGCCAAAGAGGCAACATCCGATGACAGAAGCACTGCGAGACTTTTCAAAGAGTCACATCGTTTTAATCAGCCATAATCATTATGACCATCTGGATAAAAAAACCGTCCTTCAATTGCACGAACTTGCTCCCCATATCCAATGGATCGTGCCAACCGGTGTCGCCAAATGGTTTCATAAACACAATATTCCTAACGTTTCGGAACTTGCCTGGCATGAAGGATACCGCTTTACAGCTGGTGACTCCTCTATCCTTATCACAGCCGTTCCAGCACAACATTTTTCAGGCAGAGGGATCCACGACAGAAATAAAACACACTGGAATGGTTATGTCGTTTCTTTCAAAAATGAAAAGCAATCTAAAACAGCATATTTTGTCGGTGATACAGGTTACAACTCAAAGGACTTCAAGGAAATCGGAAAACACTACGGACCAATGGATCTGAGTCTTATCCCGATTGGGGCTTATCTTCCCCGTTTTTTTATGCGTGAAATCCATGTGAACCCTGAAGAAGCTATTTTTATTCATCAAGAAGTCCAATCAAAATTAAGCATTGGAATGCACTGGAAAACTTTTAAACTAACAAGTGAAAAAATGGATCAACCTCCCTATGATCTCTTCCTGTGTCTCAAAAAATATAACATTTCACCTAATGACTTTCGTGTGCTAGACATTGGACAAACCATTCATTGGTAAAGGATATAGGATATCTATGAAAGTCTATCAATTAAAACGTACACAACAACTTCCCTTCCCCATCAATCATGTTTTTTCTTTCTTTGAAGACCCCAAAAACCTTGAAAAATTAACTCCCCATTTTTTGAAATTTCAAACACTCACGCCTACTTCCGTCAAAATGCACACAGGTGCTGTGATTGATTATAGTTTAAATGTCTGGGCTCTTCCCATTCGTTGGACAACACTGATTACTGATTATAATCCTCCCCATTCCTTTATTGATCTGCAACTCAAAGGTCCCTATTCCTACTGGCATCATGAGCACTATTTTGAAGCCATAGGCGATCAGACACTAATGAAGGATTGCGTGACTTACGCTCTTCCTTTTGGATTGTTAGGACAATTTTTCCATCAGTTAAAGATTCGGTCAGACCTCAACAAAATTTTCGATTATCGATCAACAGAAATTCTCAAATATCTTAGCAAAAAACCTCACTGAAGTTTAGATAGTATCGTCTTGAGATGGGCATTTAAGAACTGGCTTCTATGAGGAAAGTTCAAGGCGACCGATGCAAAAAGCCCTAATTGGGCTTTTGAAGCAGGTCAACGATGTAATTTTCCATAGAAGACGGTTAAGAAATGAATAACTCGCGGGCAACACTATCTAAGAGTTTGCTAACTCAAAATTTCTTGGAGTTCACCAATGATTCCACCGGTTAAGAGCTGGTTTGCTGCTAAACTTCGAAACTGATTTTCGAGTTTACGCATTTTAAAGCAGCCAGTGGGATAGGAAAAAAAACGGAAGTGTTTGGCTAACATATTTCCTTCTAGATCGTAGTACATGACCCAAGGTGTATTCAAAAGTCTTTCTTCAGCATAGCTCGCAACTTTTTGAGATAAAATTTCCATCTCATGGAAAACTTCCACTGAAAAATCTTCTCCCCTACACCCTGGGGAAACAAAGACGAGATGCTCTCCTCTAAGAAGATGAACAGCAACATTTTCCCCTCTGATAAGCATGGTCTCTTGAGTGTAGGTCGAATCCAAAGCAATAGGAATCGACCCCATGGGACTGGTATCGATTCTTGCAACACTTTCATAGGTTTTGACCAAAGCCTCTTTTTCCTGCCGCTTTTGTTCTCTTCCTCCTAAAATTGATTGCGCTAGAACTTCTGCAGGATCAATCATTCCTCTACGAAGAATCGCAACCTCATACACAAACCCCACCTCTTCAGTCTCTTTTCCCAAAAGTAAAAAAGAGTGGTTTAATTCTCGAATGACAACTTTGATTTTTTTTACAATATGAGCTAATGGCTTGCAGAGATTTCCCCAACTTTTAAAAGGAGAGCGATGCCTGATTGGTCCGATGTAAAGACTCTCAGTACTAGAGGTTGTTTGTCCGGGAAAAAGGCGCATTCCATCTTGTTCAAAAATAGAGGGAAAATCGAGAGCAAAGTGAAGTCTTTCTGAGTTTTTTCTTGAGCCTAAAAAACAACAGCAGGACATTTACCTTCCCCATTTTTTACCTATTTTTCGCCGACAGAAGACTCCCAATCTTTGACGTAGTCGAGAATTTCTTTTTTTGAAGGCTGCGAACGCATGAGTTCTAACGCTTCATCATTGCTGCTTAAGTGTGCGAGTTTTGCGAGTAAATGAAGATGGCGCTTATCATCGCAGGCAAAGAGAAAAAAGATCGTGTGTACAGGGTTTTCATCAAGAGCTCCCCAATCGATCGGTGTTTTAGGAAAAACAACGACGACAACATCGGTGGGTCCCTTTAAGAGGAAATCTCGAGTGTGAGGAACAGCAATTCCATTATTCAAAGCTGTCGGCATGAGTTTCTCACGATCAAGAAGGAGATCAGCCATCACATTTGGATCCATTCCCAAGTCATCAGAAACACGGTCCATTGTTTCACGAATAAGGTCTTCTTTTTTCGTCGATTGAATATCGGTGAAGATTCCACCACGGTGAATCGCTCGGAAAAGGCTAAATTGTTGCATCCCTTTCTTGGAATCTTGATCTTCTTTTTTTGCTTTTTTCTGTGGGTAAATTTGCTCTTCTTCTGAGGGGAGAAAATTCCCTGTTTCTTTTTGAAGACGGCAGCTTAGCATCCAATTTTCAATTTCAATGCGACTAAAGCGGTATTGATGGTGAAGTCTATAAGCAGGAATTTTTCCTTCTGCAAGCCAACGCCGAATGGTTGTCTCAGAAACATTTAATAATTCAGCAACATCTTTTATCTTTAGATCCATCTACGCTCCTCTCAGCCATCTCTTTTCAAGCTATATCGACAAACGTATATTAATTTTGACTTTCTTGCAACATTTCCGCCATCAATTTTTCAACAAAAAATCTTTAAGAAGTTGAGGCTAAAGCAAATTAAAAAAGAATATAAATGATAAAAGATGAAGAAAAATGAAAAGGAGGTGATATCTAGAGGCTAGCATCCCTCAAAAAGAGAGATCACATCTTCTTTTGTTTTAGTATTTAGAAGTTTTTTGCGCCTGTCTTCATCTTTAATTGCTGCAGTTAAACGAGATAAAATTTTAAGGTAGTCGGTTTGCTGGTTTGCTGGACCTCCAATCATAAAAATCAGGCGAACTGGTGCTCCATCAAGTGCATCCCAATTAATTCCTTCTTTTGCCTTTTGAAGACCGACTGCTATAAAAAAGCGATCAAAGATCGGCAGCTTAGCATGAGGAATCGCTACTCCCATTCCAATCCCAGTAGAAACAATTTTTTCTCTTTTGATAATCGCTTCAAAGAAATTCTCCTTATCCACAATTTCACCAGAGTCAGCTAAAGCATCGACAAGTTTTTTGAGGGCAGCATCACGACTATCTGCCTCTAAAAAGCAAATAACACCCTCTTCAATGAGTTCTGAAAGTGTCATTTCGTCTCCTTTCTTCATAAATAAGTTAATGCGTTCCAGTATGGCCAAAACCACCCTCCCCTCGTTCTGTTGTCTTTAAACATTCTTCTTCTTTATAGCATGCCTGAATAACAGGAGCAAAAACAAGTTGAGCGATTCGCATTTTTGGAGTGATTACAAAGGGTTTTTTTCCGTGATTAATAAGAATGATTCCAACTTCACCACGATAATCAGAATCAATTGTTCCAGGAGTATTCAAGACAGTCACCCCATGCTTAAGAGCAAGCCCACTTCTGGGTCTTACTTGAATTTCAAAACCTTTAGGGATTTCAAAGCGTAACCCAGTTGGAATGAGTCTACTTTCGCCAGGATTAAGAATCACTTCATCGGTAATATAAGCACGAACATCGGCTCCTGCCGCTTCTTCTGATCCGTAGGTAGGGAGCTCTGCCCCCTCTTCTAAAACTGTGGGGACATCGTTATTCATCATGTTTGACTAACTTTTATGGTATTTTTTTCTCGCTGCTTCTGAGTTACAGAGATCAGGTCATCCAGTTTTTCCCTTTCAACTTTTTTCTCTGTCTTTATTGGTTGTTTTTCATTGCCCATCAAAAATTCAATGAAAAAGTGAAGCTTTTCTTTGAGTTCTCCTCTTTTGACGATACAGTCGATCATCCCTTTTTCAAGGAGGAATTCGGATTTTTGAGCGGTATCCGGGAGTTTTTCTCGAATCGTTTGTTCAACAACACGGGGCCCAGCAAAACCAATCAACGCATCTGGTTCAGCAATAATCACATCACCTAATGAAGCAAAAGAGGCAGTGACGCCTCCAGTTGTTGGATTTGCAAGAACGGAAATAAAGGGAAGTCCCTCATTATGAAGTTTTGCAAGTGCTGCAGATGTTTTAGCCATTTGCATCAGAGAATAAATCGATTCTTGCATCCGCGCTCCACCAGAAGATGAAACAAGGACAACAGGTAGCTTTTTCTTAATGGCGTGTTCAATCAAAAGGGTGATGCGTTCACCAACGACAGATCCCATGGATCCTCCCATGAATCCAAAGTCTAAGACACCAAGGGCTGTTTCGCTTCCCTCAATTTTACAAACTCCAGCCAGAATGGCTTCATTCCTTCCCATTTTCTTTTGCGCTTTGGCAAGTCTTTCAATATAGGGCTCTGAATCGACAAAATTTAAAGGATCTTTAGGGGAAACTTCGTTAAAAAGTTCTTCAAACGTTTCTTCGTCTGCAAGAAGATCTACTCTTTGAATAGCTGATAAGCGGTAGTGATGTTCGCACTTGGGGCAACAATTATGATTTTCTTGGAGTTCATTTGCATGGATCATTTCCTCACATTTGGTACATTTGACCCAGCCACTAAACCCATCTTTTTTGGTGGATTCGACTTTAATTTTTGGCTTATGCCGCGTAAAAAGCCCTAAAAATCCCATAACAACCTACAAGCGTTCGTTAATGACCAAAAGGTTACCAAACCGACCAAAAGAATACAACCTTGATCATGTAAAATATTATAAATAAATTTTTAATTTACTGCGAGTCACAGGCCCTATCGCAGTGATTTTCTTAACTATTGGGATCTTACCAAAAATTTTTCTAAAAGCATCAATTGTTGATGGACTTGTAAAAATTATTTCGTCAAAACTTTCCAAATTAGGTTTGACAGAAGGAATTTTCGGCTTTGTATCATATAGGATACATCTTTGATGTCGAACGCCTCTGAGCACCAAGGTTTGTGAAAGTGCGCACCGCGCTTTTGATGATTGAGGAAGAAAAACATAGGACTGATCCATATCCTCTAAAGCCAAAAGATGAATGATCCCTTCTTGTGTTTCGCTTTCTGCAACCTTATCGACCTTTATTCCCTTTTCTTGAAGATGTTTTGCTGTAATTTTACCAACCGCAATCACCTCTTTTCTAATGAGATCTGCAGCTGAAAAACCCTTTTTTTCTAAATACCTATAAAAAATTTCTACAGTTGTTTTACTTGTGAAAATTAAGTGCGTATAGTCTGGAATGTCTGCAAAAGCACTCATAATTGCAGGATCATCAAAAGAGCGTGGAATAATCTCAATAATGGGTAGATGAATGACCTCTTTTCCATAATGTTTCGGATTGAGTCCTAAATAAAGAGCCTTTGTTTCCTGTCTCCCATCGATTGGGTGAAAAAGGGTCTCCATTTCTTTATCGTTATCTCGGCCAATGACAGCAAGCTTTCCTTGCAAAGGAGCTGTTTCACCCGGAAGTCTCATTCGATTCCTTGCAGTTAACCCTAAACGGATCAGGGCAGCTTCAGCAACCACAAGTCCATCAATTTCACCACGGTCTAGCATTGCAAGACGGACATCAACAGGGCCTCTCACTTCAATACATTTAAGGTCTGGACGCAACCGTTTGATCACTTCATCACGCCTAAAAGAAGAGGAGCCAATGATGGCTCCTCTTTTTAAGTGTTCAAAGTGTTCTCCTTCACGGATCACTAAGCTATCGCTTGAATCAACTCCTCTTGTCAAAGCTAAGAGTTTCAGTCCTTTTGGAAGGGGGTCTGGCAAATCTTTCGCCGAATGAATTCCTACATCACAGCTTCTATCTAAAACCTTTTGATCAATTTCACGAGTAAAAAAGTCGGTCTTATCCATCGGTCCTAAAGAGCTTGTTAGGTCACGATCTCCAATCGTTTCCAAATAATCGACTGTATAATCAACCTTCAGCTCTTGCATCACTTCTTCTACTTGCTTTCTTGAAAGCTTAGATCCTCTTGCACCCACTGTTATTTTCATCAACTCATCGACCCTCCAAAAACAATTCAAACTGTGATCATAACTTTTTTATATCCTTACGACAATAATAATTTTTCTGGAATTATTCTTACGAATTCTTGTATATTTTTTCCAGAAAATGGAGAAGTTATGGAACAAGTCGGAAATCAAATAACAAGCTTTGAACCGTTAAATCTGGAAGATTATGGGTATAGTCCAGAGGTAAAGGCTCAATACGATCAATTAATCGCAGCTGCACTATTGATAATGTCTTCAGATTCTGTGACACCAGGATCTTTGATCCATGCCCAACGCCTTTTAAATGAAGCGCAACAGTTGCTCAAAGATAACCCCTCGCCTATTGAAAAAACGCTCTCAAAAATCGAAGACCTATTAAACGTTCAGGTTTAAGGACACTCCCTAGGCACTTGGAGTCTCTGGATTGACTTCTTTAGTCTTCAGGAGAAAGCTACAAAAGATTCCAATAAAACTCATAAGAAGAAGGATATAACTCCCTTTCTGAAACCCAGTATCTAAAGAAGCGTTTAAACGAACAATTGTCACTACGGAAGCCAGTCCAATTGTTCCTCCAATCTCCTGAAAAGTGACAAAAGTCCCTGATGCAATTCCTGCTCGATACGGAGGAACAATCGCGATGGCAGCTGTAGTCGAAGGACCGCAAATCAATGCATAGCCGACTCCATACAGAAGAGTTGTGAAAACAATGTAGAGCAGAGAAGAAATGGGAGAAAGAAAGATTTGAAGGATGGAAGAAAAGACTAAGAAAAGAAACCCTAATGAAATATAAATCCAAGCTCTCTGAGGCTGGTATTTCTTTCCAACAATCGGTGAAAAAAGAACGACGGGAATGGTAATGCCAAGCATTAATAAACCTGTCGTTAACGAAGAGAGTTGTCGAACATTTTGTAAGAAAATAGGCAGCAAGAAAAAGGTCGACCAAACATAGAAAATAAGACAAGCACTCGCTATGGAGGCACCCAAGAACTTCTTTTTCTTAATCAATTCTGGAAGTAAAATCGGCGAAGAAAAGAGGTGGCTGTGCCTCCAAAGCTTCCAAAATGAAAGGATGGCTGCAGCAGCAAAAATGACCATTAATAATAGAGAAAGATGATTAAATTCTGTTGTAAGAATCACAAAAGATGAAAGACAGAGTCCGATCAATAACATCCCCTTTAGATCAAGTTTCGGACAATCCACAGTATTTTTACTTTCCCTTGTAAAGAATAAAATAAAGAGCGAACTGATCACAAAGAAAGGAATCATCAACCAAAAAACCCAGCGCCAATCAAAGAACTTCGAAAGAGTTCCCGCAACAAGAGGTCCCATAGCCATTGCATAAGCAACGGTTGAGGCCCAAATAGCAACGGCGCGACTTTTTTGTGATTCAGGAAATTCTGTAACCATCATTGCTTGAGAAACCGGCAGCAAAATCGCATTTCCAAGTCCCGCCAAACACATACTAGCAATCAAGGTCCCGATTCCTTGACTTAATCCCCCTAGGATCATTCCCGTCCCAGAAAAACCGAGCCCAAGAAGAAAGATTTTTTTTCTTCCATAAATATCTGCTAACCGTCCACTTGTCACAAGAAAAGCGCAGTTGATAATTCCAAAAGCAATCATCATCCATTGCATTTGATGGAGAGGAATTCCTAGGGAATTTTGTATCGATGGGATCGAGGTATTAACCATGGTAAAAACAAGGCCCATCGCAATACATCCCAAGCTAATGCCAACTAGACTAAGAAAACGCTTATATAGAGAAAACCTTCCCATAAAATTCTGGTCCCATCTTATTAAATTACCAATACAGCTAGATTCATTTAGCTATATTATCTTTCAGGCAAGAATTCCAAGCAATTTAATTTGAACTGTTCCTCGATAAACCCAGGATTAAGGTTAATAGAAAAAAATTTAAAAAACATAGTCCATCCGGAAATCGGCCGAATAGTTTTTCATTGGTCCAACCAACTCTGCTCTACTGTTGAGCAAAATAGAAAACCCATGGGTATTGGAAAATTCAACGCCTAAACCAGGAGCTACCTGATTGGTTCCTTTACTGGTTGCACTGACTGAAAATGTTCCCACTTGTCCTCTGAAACCAGAGCGATAGGAGCTACTACTTAGAAGCGTTTTATTAACCCAACTAACTCGTGCATAGGGAGTAAAACATCCTCTACGTATCTTAAAGGTATAGCTTGAACTGAGTCCAATTTCAGAGCGAAGTGCATTTGAAACCTTAGTATTTACTCTTAAGTTAATACTATTGGCACCAGTTTCACTAAAAGAACCATTATGAAGATAGAAGTGGTCTAGATTCATAAAGATTTGTAAGGGAATTTCTAGGGAGCTTGAACTTCCCATTAATCTTAGATCTCCAACTAACCCTAGATGGTTTGTCCATTGGAACCCACTACTGTGACTATGCGCAGTTCTATCTAGTCCCCCTGTCGGATGTCCAGGTGTTTTGTACCGAATAAACCGATTCGTATCATAAAAATTCCCACCGATCATTGTCAAGAGTGAGATAAAGAAGTCCTTGATAGAATAGCTTCCATAAACACCCCCATAAACCTGGTTGATGTGTCCTTTTCCAGCCGAACCTTTCCATCGAAAGTTTGTATAAGCATAGCCCATTTCTCCCCCGACTGAGAAATCATTCATCAGACGGTCATATCCAACTAAAAATCCCGCTGTTTCATAGTTAGCTCCCCGCAGCTCTCCCTTTTGATCTTGACTATTCCATGTTCCAAACGGTTGAACCCAAACATCATTTTTTTTGTTTTCATCTCGCTTACAGCCTCTTCGAACAGGAGTCGTTGGATAAAAAGGTCTATCATCTGTTGCCGCAGTTAGATTTGAAAGCTGACTTCCATCTCCTTGTGGCGGTGATTCCTGCGATTTATAGAGATGTTGATTCACCATTTGCATAATTTGAGCATTTGTATTGAGATTCATAAACTCAAAGAGACCAAAGGCTGCAGGATGCATTAGATTAAGAACTTTATTGATCTTATCGTTTGGAACCAATCCAAGAGATTCCACAACAAAACCAAAATCTGAATTAGGAGCAATGGGTACTAATGAAGTAATATAATCCACAACTTTTTGTGGATTTCCAGAGTCTATTGGTTGATCTAAAAATAGAATATTGTCATTCGCAACCAGCAGAACACTTGTTGAAGTATAGATCACATCAAATAGCTTAGTTCCTAATGGTGTTATTGGAACATTCACAGCGTCAAACGTTGTTCCTCCGAGTCCTCCATCCGCAGTCAAAATGGTAATCGTTTCTCCAACAAGGAAATTTCCGACCGCAGATTCAACGTTTAAGGTTCCTGCAAGTGTTGCGGTCCCTGAAACATGAATCTTATCGGTGTTTCCAACACTATCAACCTCTGCATCAGCAACGCCGCCGCCTGTGAATTTCAGATTATTCCCAATAAACATGTTCCCAAAAAGAGAATCACCCCCAGGAGATAGCATTCCTCCATTTACCGTTAAGTCTCCAGAATTAGGAACTAATCCGTTCACAACCAGCGTTGTATTTGCTCCTCCAAAAACTCCATCGTTAAGAGTCACAGGAGTAATCACCGATCCATTCACATAAAGCTTACCACTATGAATGATCGTCTCTCCGGTGTAGGTATTAGCTCCATTAAGCGAAAGTTTTGCTGTATTCCCGTTGTCTAAGGTTAAGCCCCCACCTAAACTTGTTCCAATTTCACTTTCGATCGCATGGGGTATAGAAGAGTCGATTGAGAGGTTCTTAACAGTGATGGATCCCCCTGACATCATAAAAATATCACGTCCTCGAACCTGTCCTGAATTTGTTCCCGTTCCAGCAATGAGCCCACTATTATCAAAAGAAATGCTTCGTTCGATCGTGAGTTGAGCTGCAGGAGCTCCTGAAATTGGGTCGGGTCCACGAATGAAGATAGATCCTCCTAGTGCAGCCCCACCGCCGCCGCGGGCGCCATTGTTTCCACCGGCTCCTCCAAGTCCACCGGGTGTACTGGTTCCCCCAACACCCCCATTAGGACCGCCGCCGCCACCTCCAGCACCAAAACCGCCAGCTCCTCCAGTATTACCAACAGATGCAGATGTGCCACCACCTGATCCACCACCGCCGCCAGCAAATCCTCCGGCTCCTCCTTCTGAACTTAAATAAATCGTACTGAGTCCTCCATTTCCTCCTCCTCCTCCTCCAAAGTCGTTCCCAGCGCCACCGGTTACAGAATCACCTGGATTAGGAATGGCATCGCCGCCACCGCCACCTCCATAACCCCCAGCTCCTCCTGTCGATCCATTCGGAGCAAAGTAGCCACTGCCGCCGCCACCGCCGCCTGATCCACCAGCTGATCCTGGAATACTAACTCCGCCTCCTGTTCCACCGTTTAGATTGTTAAAATCATCGCCGCCATCACCACCCGTCGTGAATGCAGCATTGCCTCCATCTGTTTGCGCACCGCCGCCGCCACCACCAGCAAGAGTATTTCCTGTTCCCCCATTTCCAATAAGTCCACCACCGCCGCCGCCTGAATAAATGGCACCGACTTCACCATTTCCATAGAGTCCTCCACCCCCTCCTCCTCCCCCAGAACCGATAGAGGTTAATGAACTACCTCCTTGTGCACGACAGTTCTTGAATGAGACGTTATCTAAAACAACACTAGCCCCTGCATCAATAACAAGACCACCTCCTAAACCTGCTCCGCCCCCTCCATTAGAAGCAGAGTCACCCCCCTTTCCAGTAGCACTTTCAATGGTTAAATCCTGAATCGTTATCTGTCCAGCAGCCCCTCCTCGAGAAAAAAACCCGGGAAAGTTTCCACTACTGACAACAAGGCGATAATTATTTCCATTGATCGTATAGGTTTGTCCTGCATCACTAAAGTCAGGGTCCACGTTAAGAGGATAGAAAACCCTTGCGTAAGGAATATCATTTAAAAAGTTGATTGTCTGAGGAACGGTATTTGCAGTTGTAATCGCAGATTGAAGTGAGGTTTCATCGATGACGTTAATAGAATAAACATTAGAAGACCCTAGAACAAGAGAAAGGAAAAAAAGGGGGATTCGACGATTCATTTCTTAAAACCCAAAATAATTAAAAAAAACAATAAATAATAATAATTTTTATTTTATTTTTTATTTTATTTTATTCAATGTTTTTTATTTTTAAGAAAATGAAGGTTTAACCAAGAAGCGTTTTTACAGCTTCTTCGACGTGAGAAACCCCTTGAAGGGTGATTTTTTCAGTCAGCTTTTTGTTTAGCCCCTTCAGATTTTTTGAAGAAAGGATGATCCGTTTAAAACCCAAGTTAATCGCTTCTTTAATCCGACTTTCAATACGAGGGATAGACCGAACTTCTCCTCCTAAGCCAACCTCCCCCATGACAACTGTGTCAGAAGGAATCGGTTTATTGCAATAGCATGAGGCAATGGCAATGATCGTTCCAAGATCGATCGCAGGTTCAGTAATTTTCATTCCCCCAGCAATGGAAACAAAGACATCGAGAGCGTGGAGTTGATACCCCATCCGTTTTTCTAAGACTGCAAGAAGAAGACTCAGCCGTTTAGGATCAAAGCCAGTGGAACGCCGACTCGGGCTTGCAAACGAACTGGGTGCAACTAAAGCTTGCACTTCGATCAGAAGAGCACGAGTCCCTTCTATCGTGGGAATAATGACTGAACCAGGAGAGCCTGTCATCCGCTCTTCTAAAAATGTGAGGGAAGGGTTTAGGATTTCATTCAAACCCGTTTCATTCATTTGGAAAAGAGCCACATCATCCGTAGGACCAAAGCGATTCTTAACCGAACGCATGAGGCGGTACCCATGTTGCCGATCACCTTCAAATTCTAAAACGGTATCGACAATATGTTCCAAAACGCGAGGACCAGCAATATCTCCACTCTTTGTCACATGCCCAATCATGAAAGTGGTAATGCCATTTCCTTTAGAAATATGCATACATTCCATCGCAATTTCTCGAACTTGTGTGACAGATCCAGGAGCAGAAGGCAACTCACTTTTATAAACGATTTGGACTGAATCAACAATAAGCACATCGGGATGAATTTGATCGATTTGTGCACGGATCTGAGAAAAGAGGGTCTCACTAAAGAGATAAATTTTATCGCTTTTGATCCCTAATCTTTTGGCACGAAGAGACGTTTGTTCTGCAGATTCTTCCCCACAGACATAAAGAACAGTAAGCCCTTGATCTGCAAAACATTTAGAGAGTTGCAGAAGCATTGTTGACTTTCCAATCCCAGGCTCTCCTCCTAAAAGATTGAGCGATCCCTCAACGATCCCTCCTCCCATCAGTCGATCGAGTTCGCGATAACCCGTTTGAATGCGTTTAAAATTGGCGGTATCGACTTCTTCAATGAGGACAGGTTTGGTGGTACGCGGAGTTTTTGCTTCAAACCGCCCTTCATTTTTAGGAGCTTCAAGCTCTTCAACTAAAGTGTTCCAACTTTTGCAAATATTACAGCTTCCCGTCCACTTGAACTGCTTATTTCCACACTCATTACAAACCCAAACAGTTTTTTGTTTAACCACCTTGCCCCCTTTCTAAAGCCATAATAGCGTCCTCTGCAGCTGATTGCTCGGCTTCTTTTTTTGAGGACCCTTTTCCATTTCCAAGCTCTTTTTGATCTAAATGAACTTGAACATAAAAGATTTTCAGGTGATCCGGCCCTTCTTCTTTAAAAACACTATACTCAGGAGGCTTTTGATATTTTTTTTGACAGTAATCTTGAAGTTCAGCTTTCCAATTTCGGTGGGGCTTTTCAATAATCGAAAGAACAACGTCTTCAAAGTGGTCAAAGAAAAACCGACGAGCAGCTTCTATTCCTCCATCGATATAAATTGCCCCCATAATCGCTTCAAAAAGATCAGCAAGAATCGTCCCTCGCCCCTTTCCTTCATTCATTGCTTCCCCTTTTCCTACCATCAAAAATCGTTCGAGATCAATCTTTTGAAGGTAGAGCGTACAGGCAGGAGCTTCAACTAAGCGAGAACGAAGATAAGAAAGCTCACCTTCAGGATGATCGGGAAGGTGGGAGTATAAGAAGTCGCTGACAACAAGCCCTAGGATTGCATCCCCTAGGAATTCTAACCGTTCATTATGACGATCGATCACATTTCGGTTTTCATTGGTAAAGGAGCGGTGGATAAACGCTAAAGAAATTAAATTTTTATCTTTAAAAGTATAGTTGATTTGGGCTTCTACCAGAGGAATGCCCTTTTGGAGATGGTCGTATGTATTCATTTGAACTTTAGGTCAATAATCATTAAACTAAGTGTCGTGTACTGAAAACAACCCTAACACTTTTTAGTAAAAAACGCGAACTTTAGGATAGGTTCGTAGAAATTTAATCCAAAAATCCGCTTAAGTAAGGTAAATATGGGCTTTGGCCTAACAAAAGAACATCATGATTTTTTTCATAAAAATCATTTTATTGAGTTTGAAGATCTTCTATCTTCAAAAGAAGTGGATACTTTGGAAAACGCCATTGATTCTTTGGTGACTTCTGAAGATTGGATTCATGTCGGTCATGATATGTGGCGTCGTGATGAGACCATAAAAAAAGTGACCCTTCACAAGGGTCTTGCAGAAATCGCCTCAAGTCTTTGCAAAAAAAGTCCCCTGCGTCTTGCCTATGATCAAGTGATCGAAGGTCCTCTTTCTAAAAACACATTAAATTTGATTGAAGCAAGTGCGATTCGAAAGGTTGTTTGCGGTCTGACCCTTCAACTCAATCCATCATCTACAGCTGAAAATCCCCTTGTCCCCAAAAAACGAGGTGCTGGTGTCTTTTTTTCACCCTTTTGTGAACTCGATTTCCCAAAGGATTGCCATCTTTTCATGATTGCCTATACCGAGAAGATCGCCCAGTATATCCATGAAACGCGTGCGCCCAACATGCATGCTCTAAAAAAGCTAGATTATGTCTTTGGAGACAAATTAAGAACAGACACTCATCCCCTTTTAGCGCGGTCTTGAACTTCCTGAAGGTAAGCCGCAAGAAGAGGTGCTGCCTGCAAATAGGTCACAGAATCAAGATTATCCTTATTACCCCCTACAAGAAAACAGGTATGGACCCCATCTTTTTCAGTTTGTGTCAGAATATTTTTAGCCAACCCTTCAGCTAAGGTTTTATTCTTTGGAAAAGGTAAGAAACTCTCTGTATTTGTCCCTGCTTCTTGATTATTCACAATCCAATCTAATCGGATTGCATGATGAGCGGCTTCTGCAACCATTGGGATAAAAAAGTTCCCATGAGATACAGAAGCTCCTGCTTTCGAAAGATGAGAAGAAAAGTCCTCATCAAGTTTTCCCTTTTCTGAAAAGTAGCGATCATGACGCGCTTCAATCACAACAACTTGGCGGTGATTCATTGGGGTTCCATGAAGCTGCATCCTTTGAAAAAACTGGAGTAGTTCTCGTTCAGGATTCGCATCTAATCCAAGGTAATAAACGGAGTTGTAAAGAATTGAATTTACGGGAAAACAGTAGAGTTGTTCTGAAACCTTTTTTATCGAAGCAAGTCCTCGATTCAAACCTAAAACTTTAGGGATAAAGTCACTTTCTTCTGGAGCAACATGCTTAAGCCCATCATAAAATAAGCTCCCTAACGAAAAGCAAAACATCGAATCAATAGGTGTATGAGATTGATAGGCTTTGAGAATATCTAGGATGCTTCCTGATAATTCATCAATGTGCATGGGATCCCATGGATGAACCCCTTCTCCCGTTTTGACTTTGTGATCGGCAAATGAAAAAAGAATAAGCCTAAGTTTCTTACCATCGATCGGTTCTTTTGATTCAATGACGCGTGTTTGAAATACAATAACGCTATCTCCAACCTTCACTTCAACAGGAATATCTCGAATTGAGAAATGTTTAATAAGGTCAGGAAGTTGAGGAAATGTTCCATCCAGATTTGGATTTTCTCCTTTAAGCATTGCAACGAATTGCTGACTATAACGACCACTGTCAACAAAGAAAGGATCACTTGTTGTTTGATTTAGAGGAAGATAAAAACGGTCTCGAAAGAATCTTTTGGAACTCTGGATCACAGGGTTCGTGGTTTGATGAACTTTCATGGCCTTTTCGACAAAGCTATGCTCCCCTTCGGAAACAACTGTGTCCGGAATCGAACTACAAACTTCTTGAGAACAACCTTCTACGGTCATCGACTTTCTCCCTTTTTAATTTTACGAGAAGAGTTTAGAAGAGAGAACGCTTTTATTTATAGATTAAAATAATTTATATATGATGATATCCATTGAACTTTTTTTTTAGGGGGAGTACCCTACTTTATCATGGATAAATATGAATATTACCATCGGGCCCTTGAAAAGAAGCGGGAACAAAAAGAGTTCCGCCAGCTCCGCTGTGTTGCAGATCTTGAAGAGAACAAAGAAAAAAGCCGAATTAATTTTGCTTCAAATGATTTTTTAGGACTTTCTTATCATCCTTATGTTAAAAAAAATACGATTAAGTATGTTCTAGAATGGGGAGCAGGAACAACGCCTTCCCGATTGGTCACAGAACATCTCGAGTGCCATCGAAGCGTTGAAGCAAAACTTGCAGAACTTGTCGGAAAGGAAGGTTCTCTACTTTTTCCCTCAGCTTACCAAGTGCACGACCAAATTTTATCGACTGTCCTAGGCCCAAAAGCTCAGGTTTTTATTGATCGATATTGCCATCATGGTCTGATTCAAGCCGTTCTTGCATCAGGAGCGCAGGTCTTTCGCTATGAACACAATAATTTTGAACAGCTTGCGTCTCTTTTAGAAAAAACGCATGGAAACACGGTGAAATGGATTGTCACAGAATCCTTGTTTAGTATTGATGGTGAAATAACAGATCTAAAGAGACTCGGAGAAATTGCTGAAGACTATGATGCACTCACTTATATCGATGATTCAAGCAGTGTTGGGGTCTTAGGCAAACATGGCATGGGACTTGGTTCTCACCGACGAGGGATTGACCTTCTCTTTGGCAGCTTTGGAAAACAATCAGGAACATTTGGAGCCTACATCGCTGCATCTCATATGATGCGGGACTATCTACTTGCTTTCAATCCAGAGCTTATAGAAACCACTATGCTTCCCCCTGCTGTTTTAGGAGCAATCAGTGGTTCTCTTGATCTGATTCCTGATATGCAGGTAGAAAGACAAAAAATTGAACAAACATCCCAACTCCTTCGTGAAACTTTAATAGAAAATCATTGGGATATTGGCAGTGGAACCTCTCATATCATTCCTCTCCTTTGTTTAAACGAACAAGAATGCGAAAAAATTTCAAAAGCCCTTTTGAGCCAATCAATTTTGACCACAACACTAAGACCTCCCTTAGTTCCTCAAGGAGCAACACGTATTCGACTTCATGTGACCTCACTTCATTCACAAGAAGATATTTTCTTCTTTTTAAAGGTTCTTAAAAGTTTATCTGAAGAGCCTTCCCTTTCTACGGTATGACTCTACTAGCCTTGGGATCTCCACTTGATGAAATCTATTTTTTTCGTTACATGTCGGTGTTATGGCTAAATTAACCTAATTTTAAACCACTATAGCTATATGTATTCGAAAAAACAAAAAGTTGAAATCTTCGTCATCTTTATTTTGATCGTTGTTGCGATTGAGCTTTTTTCGTTTATGATTAGCGAAAAAGGGCTTGTACAACTCTATAACGCTGATCAAGAAAATCTCCCTTGGATTATGCCCATTGAATTCATGATTCCTATTTGGACAGGGCTCTATTTACTAATGGGGGTTTCAGGTGCTTTGATTTGGATTAAAAGAGCCACACATATCCGAAATTTTGCCATGTGGGCTTGGATCATCCAGCTTTTGCTAAATGTTCTCTGGCCTATTTGCTTTTTTTATGTTCCTCTTCCAATTCTAACCCCTGTTTTAATTACTCTACTCTTTATGACGTTGATCATTTTGATGTTTTATACCTACCTTATCTCTCGACTAGCAACCATCCTACTCATTCCGTATTTTCTGATGATCATTTATAAATTACTCTTTGGCTGGGTTTTCTTTATCTTAGATATTCGGATTCTTAAATAATCTGAGTTGTAAGGGAAACACAGTGGTTTAAGGAAGCTCCATTGATATAATTACCAATGCAGGTCACTTGGGGATAGTTCATTTTTAGGTGGCTTTCAAACGTCTGGACACGTTTTAGATGCCCAATCTCATATTGAGGAATAACATTCTTCCATACTTTAAAGTGAACCTCACTCGGCGCAGATTCAATCCCTAGATGTCTCTGCAATCCTTCTAATGCAGTTTCTATTCCTCCATCACGAAGCATCACAGTCAGTCTTGTTTCATCACTTGTCTGGTTTTGAAATGGAAAGATAGCAGAGTCAAAGACCACTCCAAGAATCTTTTCCTTCTCCGAACTTGGAATAAGATATCCAAACCCCTTTTTCTTTAGAAGGTCTTTGGAATAAGCTACATTAACAACAGAAAGACTAACTTCTTCAAGAGAACTTAAAAATTCCTGTGCAAACGCATCTTCAGCAAAAAGCCCTTTCATTCCTTGTGAAGAAAGAGCTAGAATCACTTGTTCCTTCTCATTTATAGTTGTCAGCGGGGTGTTTAAATGGATCTCGCCTCGCCCTTGTTCTACTAGGCGATCAATCAACGTTTGAAGTCCCTTTCGTAATGTGAAAAGGCCTTTTCTCTTTTTTTTCCTTTTTTTCTTAAAAAGAGCACGCGTGATGGAACCATAATCCCTTTCCATCGCTTTAAGTTCAGGAAAGCAGGCAGAAATCGAAAGTTTATGAATATCCCCAGCGAAAATACCCAGTGTTAAAGGATCAAAAAAAGTCTCAGCAGCATAATTTCCTAACCGACGAGATACAAAGGAAGCAATCGTTTCATCCTCATCCCAAGGATAAGGCTGCCTCCATTCTTTAAGGAGTGCAGGAATTAACCTAAGAACAAGTGGAGAAAAGGGTGAAAGAGCCTGAAGTTTTCCTCCCTTCCAAAGAAAACGCCGACTTGCTTGTTTACTAGAATAAAGAATCTCGCTTGAAAGGCCAAGTTCATCAATCAGATTCAGAAGAGCTTCTGCTCTTGAGGCCTTAAAAGTCCGTGGCCCTCTTTCAAAAAAGAATGGAGAAGTGCACGATTCAATACACCCTCCTAGTCGATTGCTTTTCTCAAGCAAAACAATTTCGGCATTCGGATGTTTTTTAGATAAATAATAACGGGCTGCTAAACCAGAAATCCCTCCACCAGCAATGATGATTTTTTTCATAGCTATAATCCTGTGCAATACATTAACTTAAATTTTGACATGGAGGTTTTTATGTTGCAAGTCGAGAGTGAAAAACAAGAGCGAATCGTAACCTACCTAAAAGATCTTAGGGATCAAATCATTCAAGGGTTTGAAGGGTTTGAAAAAGACAAACGCTTTCAAAAAAAGCCATGGAGTCATCATGGAGGAGGTGGTGGTGAAATCTCTCTTCTTCGCGGAGATGTTTTTGAAAAAGCTGCAGTGAACTGGTCAGGAGTTCATGGAAAAGAACTTCCTTTTAAGGAAGATGAAAAGCCCTTTTTTGCAACGGGCGTTAGTCTCATTACACATATGATGAATCCCTTCATGCCGACGGTTCACATGAATGTACGCTATATTGAAACAGAGCATACCTCATGGTTTGGAGGAGGCTATGACCTAACACCCATGGGCTTTGAAAATGAAGCTGACACCCATCATTTCCACCATGTAGCACGAGAGGCATTAGGAGACGCATTATATGAAAAATTCTCACACGAAGCCGCCGAATATTATTACATCAAGCATTGGAAAAAAGAACGTGGTGTTGGAGGCATCTTCTTTGACCATTATAATACTGGAGATTTTGAAAAGGATGTAGCCCTTTGGAAAAAGGTCGGTTCCACATTCTTAGATGCAATTCTCCCCATCTATCATCGACATGTCCATCATCCCTATACCGAAGAAGATAAAGCAAAACAAAATGCTCTACGTGCTCATTACGTTGAGTTTAATTTACTTTATGATCGGGGAACAAAGTTTGGCTTTCTTTCGGGAGGAAACCCTGAAGCGATTTTATGCTCCATGCCCCCCACTGCGACATGGTAACGTGAATTCTGAATGAGCATTCCGTGGAGAAAAGTTCTTAACCGTATTGACGAAAGCTTTAACGTGATCCACAGGAATGTCGGGAAGCACCCCGTGACCTAGATTAACGATATAGCCAGGATCACCCTCCATACTAGATAGAAGTTTCGTTGTTTCTTTTTCAATAACTGGAATCGGTGCATAAAGAAGCTCTGGATCGAGATTCCCTTGCACAGCAATATTAGGAGGAACATGTCGACGGATTTCCTGCATGGAATAGGTCCAGTCAAAACTGATAGCATTGGGTTTAACTGATACAATTTCTGAGACGAATTGAGACGAAGCTCGAGAGAAAATGATCACTGGCGTTCCTTTCATTGCTTGGACAATTTGACCTAAGAAAGGAAGGGCAAAACGGCAAAACTCATTTCGAGAAAGAAGATTGGCCCAAGAATCAAAAATCTGGATAGCATCAACACCCGCTGCAACTTGCATCTTTAAGTAAGCAATACTTTGGTCAGTTAAAATCTGCAAAAGTTCTAAAGCACTTTCTGGATCGGAATACAGCCACTTTTTAACTTTTTTTCCTGTCATGTAGGTCATCACAGTAAATGGACCTCCACAAAAGCCGATGAGAGGTTGTTTGATTTCTTTTTTGATTAAATCAATTCCCTCACGAACAAACCCTAAAACCTCTTCAACAGGTTGAGGACTGATTTGAATTAAATCATCAGCAGAGTGCATTGTTGGTGCAACAACTGGTCCACCCTTTCCTGGGAACGTGACATCAAAGCCAAGACTCAAGGGAATATGCAAAATATCCGCAAAAAGAATCGCTGCATCGACATCCAAAATGTCGAGCGGTTGTTTTGTGATTTCAAAAATGAGCTCAGGATTTCTAAACATCTCCTCTAAGGAGTGATCTTTCCGAATGGCCTGATATTCGGGAAGATATCGCCCAGCCTGTCGCATAATCCATACCGGAGGGCGCCCTTCATTTTGGCAAGCTAATGCCTTAAGTAAACTAGGCTCTGAGGAGACGGTTAAGGATGGCATCAACAGTAAACCCAAATTCATTTGCTATATCACTCATAGGTGCTGAACGCCCAAACTCATCAATAGAAATGGAAATTCCATGCGGGCCAATAAATTTTGACCAACCAAAACTTACACCTGCTTCTATCGATACACGTTGTCCTAACTCACCACAAGCAACTTCTTGTTTATAATCTTTATCTTGTAGATCAAAAAGCTCCCAGCAAGGAAGAGAAACAACACGCGTTCCTTTGCCTTGTTTTTCAAGAGCTACAGCCACATCTAGGGCTAAAGCTACCTCCGACCCTGTCGCAAAAAGAGTATAGTCACACTTATCTTTCTCTTTTTTGATAATATAACCTCCCCGACCAGCACCTTCACTAAAGGGGCGATCCGTTTCTTTTAACACCGGAAGGTTTTGCCTAGATAAAACGATCGCTGTCGGATAAGGGTAGTTCAAAGCAGAAAGCCAGGCAGCTTTCACTTCATGCGCATCAGCAGGTCGAAAAACATGGAGATTTGGAACGGCTCGAAGGGCTGCTAAATGTTCAACCGGTTGATGTGTCGGCCCATCCTCTCCTAAGAAAACCGAATCGTGGGTCAACTGGAAAATCACATGAAACTTTGAAAGACATGCTAAACGAAGTCCATTTCTTAAGTAATCAGAAAAGGTGAAGAAGGTTCCTACATAAGGGAGAAACATATGAGTTTGGAAAAGTCCTGAAGCGATCGTTGTCATCCCAAATTCACGAATGCCATACTTAATGTTCCGTCCTTTGAAATCATTTTGGGCAATCAAAGGGTAATCTTTCATCATCGTACAATCAGAGCCTGAAAGATCTGCTGATCCTCCGTAAAGAAAGGGAAGTTCTTTCCCAAGAACTTGAAGGATAGCCTGAGAGGCTTTTCTTCCCGAGATCGGATCATCAAATTCAATCTTATTGAGAGTCTCTTCAAGGTTTGCCGGTATCACCCTCTCGTGCATTGCATGATAATCTTTTGCTAGGTCTGGATAAGCTTTTTGCCAACCGTCAAAAGCTTTTTTCCACTCTTCTTCCATCGCCTCTTGCTTTGGAAGCTTCTCTTCGAAGAAGGACTTGACGCACTGAGGAATATAGAACTCCTCTTCAGGAAGTCCTAAAGCCTCTTTTGTCTCCTTGACTTCTTCAGGTCCAAGCGGAGAGCCATGCGCTTTGGATGTCCCCTGCTTATGGGGGGAACCCTTTCCAATGATCGTTTTACAATCAATGAAAACGGGGCGCGTTTGATTCTCCTGAATTTCTTTCATGACACGGTCAATGGACTCTAAATCATTCCCATCCATTTCATAGACTTCAAAGCCATAAGCTTTATAGCGAGCAACAACATCTTCAGAAGAAGATTGGTCGAGGGGACCATCTAAGGTAATTTTATTCGCATCATGGATAAGAACGAAATTATCTAAGCAAAGGTGGCCAGCAAAAGAACTCGCTTCATTCGAGACTCCTTCCATTAAGCAACCATCTCCTGCTAAACAATAAACTTTTGGGCTGAGGATCTGGTGTTCATCTCGATTAAATTTAGTTTCTAAAATTTTTAAACCTAGAGCTTGGCCTACAGCATTTCCAACACCTTGCCCTAAAGGTCCTGTTGTCGATTCAACGCCCGGTGTTTCACCATATTCTGGATGTCCAGGAGTTTTAGAGTGAAGTTGACGAAAATTTTTAATGTCATCAAGAGATAGATCAAAACCTGCTAAATGCAGACATGAATAAAGCCACATCGATCCATGGCCAGCGGATAAAACAAGACGATCACGGTTCATCCACTGAGGGTTTTTGGGATTATGTCTTAGAAGATGCCCATAAAGGTATGCTCCTAGTTCGGCACATCCCATTGGAAGTCCAGGGTGACCTGAGTTCGCTTTTTGTACCGCTTCAAATGAAAGTTGACGAATTGTATTCGCTGTTTTCTCTAAAATTTTCTTAAGATCATTATCCATGTGAACCTATCCCGAATTAGGAATTTTATTTGATTGCTTTAATTCTCGAGCAGTCTTTCCTTGCTTTTAGCCCTCAAATCACCTATTTTTATGTCTTAAGGATAAAGATATCAAGAACAAAGTTATATTAAAGTAGGTTCATCGAAAATGTTATCACAAGAGATACGAAAAAAGTTCCTCACGTATTTTAAAGAAAGAAACCATGCTGTTGTTCCTTCTTCCCCAACAGTTCCCCATGATGACCCCTCACTCCTTTTTATCAATGCTGGGATGAACCAATTTAAAGATGTATTTTTAGGAAAGAGCAAACGAGACTACACACGAGCAACGTCTTCTCAAAAGTGTATTCGGGTTGGGGGAAAACATAACGACCTCGATAATGTCGGGCATACCTCGCGACACATGACATTCTTTGAAATGCTTGGAAACTTTTCCTTTGGGGATTATTTCAAAAAAGAAGCCATTGAATTTGCCTGGCAAGTCACAACAGAAGTCTTTCAATATGATCCTGACCGCGTTTGGGTCTCTGTCTTTGAAACCGATGACGAAGCATACGAACTTTGGAAACCTCATATCGATGAAAAAAGAATCATCCGTTTAGGAGAGGATGAGAATTTTTGGTCCATGGGAGATACAGGCCCCTGCGGTCCTTGCACAGAGCTTCTTTATGATCGAGGAGATAAATTTGGATCAGCAGCCCATCCTTTAGAGGATAAAACTGGAGAACGCTATCCGGAATTTTGGAATCTTGTTTTCATGGAGTTTAACCGAGACAGTCATGGAAAAATGACTCCCCTTCCTAAGCAATGCGTTGATACTGGAGCAGGACTGGAACGGGTTGTTTCCTTTAAGACAGAAGCGGATAATGTTTTTCAATCCGATATTTTAAGAACTTTGATTGCACGTGTTGAAGAGCTATCAGGAAAAAAATATGATCCGACCGATCCCCATCTTGGTCCTGCTTTTCATGTCGTTGCTGATCATGTCCGTGCTCTTGCCTTTGCGATTGCAGATGGAGCTCAACCCAGTAATATTGAACGGGGGTATGTTCTTCGGAAAATTTTAAGACGTGCTGTTCGGTATGGACGCCTTCTTGGGTTTAATCAACCCTTCCTAGCCGATGTCTTTCCTACTCTAGTCGATACAATGGGAAGTGATTACCATGAGTTGAAGCAATCAAAATCTCAAATTAGTGAAATTCTCACAATTGAAGAAGAAGGCTTTTTCCGAACCCTGCGTCGAGGCGGAAATATTTTAAATACCATTATCGAAAAAGCTAGTGATAGTAGCCGTAAAGAAATCAGTGGTGAAGATGCTTTTAAACTCAAAGATACTTATGGCTTCCCCTTAGAAGAAATCCTTCTTATCGCTAAAGATAGTGAACTCACTGTTAATCTCGAGTCATACGAAATCCTCGAACAACAAGCACGTGACCGTTCACGGCAAGCTAAAGCCAGCCATAAACAAATGGCTGAAAGCTCCATTTTTGAAAACTTTGTTGAGCACCATGGCACTTGCAGTTTTGTAGGTTACAATGAAATAGAAGCTGAAGGAAGTGTTATTGGCCTGATTGTCGATGGTCAATCCGTGGAAGCAATGGAAGAAGGACAAGAAGGGCTCGTGATCCTTGATGAAACCCCATTTTATCCCGAAAAAGGGGGGCAAATCGGAGATATCGGAACACTCACCCACGCAAAAGCAGAGTTTGATGTCGAAGATTGTCAAACCCCTTACCCTGGCGTTATCGCCCATCACGGAGTCCTTAAAAAAGGAACCCTTATTATAGGAGAACCCGTTGTCGCTAAAATTGATCATAACCGGCGCAGTGAAATTGCTAAACATCATACAGCAACCCACCTTCTCCATTGGGCTCTTCAACAAGTTCTAGGATCTCATATTAAACAAGCAGGATCTCTTGTAGAACACTCTCGCCTTCGTTTTGACTTTAATCACCATAAGGCTCTATCTAAAGGAGAAATCCGTGAAATTGAAAGACTTGTAAATGAGAAAATTTGGGAAAACAAACCACTCGAGACTTACGAGATTAAATTCGAAGATGTTCAAAAACATCCTGAAATCAAACAATTCTTTGGGGATAAGTATGGAGATGTTGTCCGCGTCGTTGATATTGACAATTACTCCAAAGAACTCTGTGGAGGAACCCACGTCCAAAATGTAGGCGAAATTGGTTATTTCAGAATCGCTAAAGAGGGAAGTATTGCTAAAGGAGTCCGCCGTATTGAAGCAGTCATTGGAGAAGAAGGAGAAAAGCTTCGGTATGCTTCCGAAGATCAACTCCTAAATATCGCATCCATACTTAAGTCAAATCTGCATAAAGTTGAAGATGTTTTAAAAACCTTGCTCAAAGAAAACATAAAACTCAAAGAACAGGCACTTTTTGCTCGAAAAAAATATTTGACTGATTTGGCCTCTTCTTTGATGACAAAAATCAAAAAAGTACAAGATCACTCGCTTCTCAGCGCCGTTGTTGACATCGAAAAAAAAGAACTCAATGACCTAGGAAACGAGCTCATGGAGCGAATGGGATCAGGAATTCTCCTTCTCTGTGTGATTGAAGGAGAAAATTGTCAGCTTTATCTTAAAGTCTCTCCTGATCTTGTTAAAAAGGGGATTCATGCCAATGCCCTCATCAAGCAAATCTCAGAGCTGATCGAAGGCTCAGGAGGAGGGAAAAAAGAAATGGCTCAAGCCGGAGGGAAAAACTCTAAAGGGGTCATTATCGCCTTCGATAAAATTGAAGAAATGCTTCGAGACTAATAAACAATCTCAATAAAAATTTTATTAGATAGTTTCAACCTTGACATTACTTTTTGCGTGACATTTAACATTTAATTTTACATACTGTTTGTCCTTTAAAAAAACTAAAGGAATGACATATGGAAATCGGTTTACAACCAAGTATTTATTCCCATACTTTTGCTAATCAAGCGACTATTTGGTTTGCAGAAACCTCCTGGGGTGGAATTACGCCTCTTCCAGCGCAACAAAATGTAAGTGGAAATCCCAGCTCTCGTTTTGTTAAGCTCCTTGAACTGTATCAACATAATGAGAAAAAAATCCGAGAAAAATGTGGAGCAGACTTAAGCACTCTTGAAGAGTTAGACTTCAGTGGATTAGGCCTCACACAACTCCCCCCTAATATTCTCTTAGAGTGTAAAAACGCACGGAGCCTTGATATCAGTGGCAACGATATTGGCTTCCTTCCTGTCCAATTACAAGCTCTTCCCTTAGATTCTCTCAACATCAGTAACAACACTAAGCTTCAGCCAATTATTCCTGAATGGCTAGGAGAAATTCCAAATCTTGTCTTAACAGCAAACGATATAGATTTAGACTTCATCCCAGAGGGATTCAGTCCAGACCGCGTAATCTCAAATGATCTTCCAAAAGAAATGACTTTTGAGCAAACCCAGCAACTTGATGAATATCCTATTTGAGGAATTTGTATCGATTACAAGTTTTGGTAACCACCTGTCATACCACTTCTAAACTATGCTGGCATCACTAGTCTCATGGGGTAACAAGAAAGATGGAGGCAGTGATGCTGAACCTCTTTCTCCTTGTTCAACTCTTCTTTTCTTTTGCGCTTTTCTTGCCGACATAGAGCTCGACTTGTGTTGATGATCTGAAGAGTGAGGACGTTTCGCACGAGAAGATTCTTCAGATTCCTTCGGAGGATTCAATCCTTGCGGTTGTTCTTCTTTGCTAAAAAGTTGCATTGGAATAGGAGGAACGTAAGTCCTAAGAATCTGCTCAAGACTCCTTTGCACTTCTTCCATGGTGGGAAGCTGTTCAGGGGTGTTTTTCTGCATGCTCATGACAAGATCAACATAGTCCTGAAGCGCATTTAGGTCTTTAGGTGTTAAATGAGATTCTAATCGTGAAATACACCGGCTAAAGATGTCAACAAGTGTTTCTTGCGAAGGATAGAAAAGAACCTTTGAGGGAGCAAATCCATTAAAAGTAATAATAACAGGACCTCCTCGTGACCCTGGAATTTCAAGGAGTTCTTGATCCGTTCTCGGCAGGGCGACTTGAACAGGCTCTACCTGACGAAGATCGTCTTCTAAAGAAACCCCTGTTATCGATTTTTGGTAATGGCGGAAGAGCTTTAAAAGACCTCCATGAAGAAGTGTACGCCCTGTTGTAAAGACTTCCGTTTGTTTGGTCTGAATTCCCTTTCGATTTCTTTGCTGCACAAGATCACTCCACGTAAAATCAGCAGCAAATTGTGGTGTTAAGGCGGTTAAGTGCTCTTCTTTTTTTTCTTTCATGGCAAGACCCCAATCTGTCACTTTTGCCCAAGCTTGATCCCCTGTACCAAAGATAACAACATTCGCAGGTTTTAAGTCTCTATGAACTTGATCACTCCTATGGATAGATGCCACTGCAGCTGCAATGTTTTTAGAGATATTTACAACTGTATAAATAGGACGTCTATTACCCCTTAAAGACATATTTTCAAGATCACAATCAGCAAGATCACTAATTCCAATAAAAAGGCGTTGCCCTTGCACACAACTGACCGACTCAAAAGCGTCGATATACTTTTGCCCACCAGGGCTTACTAAACCTTGCGCTACCTGTTGCGCAGCAAAGGAACGCTTCGCAAATTTAGCAGCTTTTCGTTGAGGAGAAGAACCACCAGGAGAGAATTGAAGAACCTCATAAACCCGTGATTCTGCACCGCTACCAATCCTTCTTTTTTCGACGTAAGTATGTCCTGGCGTTCCAAAAACTGTTGGATTCGTAGCTGTTGCATAAAAATGTAGCGCATCTCCCCCTCTTCTACCGGGAGGAAATTGACGTTGCCAAGTCGCAATTGTGTTTGAAAGAGGAGAATCTACTCCATACTCTTTCAGTTTCTCAACAACTCTAGGAGGTGTAACGGGCTGAAGTCCCTCAGGTCGTGGTATAGACCCTTCTCCAGGTAGACCCTCATCTTCCTCGATAAGAACTGTTGCAGTTACAGTCCGCTGTTCTACTAAAACCGTTGATGCACACCTATCCTCCTCCAGCGGTGGAATTGGATAGTTTTGATGTTGTGATGTACCGAATACAACCTTATTAGCCATAAAATAAGCCCCTCCTATTAAACGACTTGAACGTTAATAACTTTAAAACTAAATTCTAGCGCATACAGTAACAGTTATTTGCTAATATATCAACTTTAAATAATTTATAATAACAAAGACAAATAAACTATTTAATTAACCTAAAGGTTGTAGAATTATATTGAATTTTGCCAATTGTATTTCCAGTTTGAGAAAGAAATCCATCCAGAGTCAATCGGATAGGTTCAGAGTTCAAAAAGAAATTGAAAAAGATGGTAAAAAGTGCGAAATAAAAAAGTGCAGTCTAAGCTGGAGGGAAAACCTTACCCTATAGATCAGATAAGGAAAAAAGAAACTTAGACTGCACAAATCTGGTGACCCCAGATATGTGTTAGAACCAAACTTTTCTATCGGGGCCAATAAATTATATCCGACAAATTTTAGCACGCACATCTTTTTCTGACGAATATTAATTTTTTCTCAGAGGATTTTCTGCATCGTGTTATGATCGTTTCTATGAAACTATCCCGATAATCACTTTTATTGGGATTTTTATGGATTTTCCTGCATCTTTTAACCCTTTATTTGAAGCTATTGTCAAAAGACAAGGCTGAAAAATAAAGGATTAAAAGATGCCGAAAAGGCAAAAAAGAACAAAAAGTGACTATCGGGATAGATTCATGCTACAAAAGATTGAGACATTTTCATCCATTCAAGCAATTAAGAAAGCGATTGAATCCGAAAAAAGCCTTCTTTTTGAAAGCCTTTGGGATGCCCCTAAAGCCGTTCTTTCTCTTTTGCTTCAAAGACATTTGAAAAAAAATGTTTTAATTATTACAGGAGGCGAACGTGAAACACGCCTCTATGATGATCTTACTTTTTTTTCGGAAAAAAATATTCTTTCTTTTCCTGCCTGGGAAACCCTACCCGGTGAAGAAATCGTTCCTAGTAGTGATATCATTGGGAAACGGTTTGAAATTTTAAACACCCTTCTAAAAGAAAACCATCCTCAAGTCATTTTGACCCCACTTCAGGGAGTCCTACAAAAAGTTTGTCATCCGGCAACATTAAAAGACAAACAAATGACAATCAAAAAAGGGGATGAGATCCCTTTTGATCTTCTGCCTGAAATGTTGGTTGATTTAGGGTATGTCAGGACAAGTGTTGCAGCAGATAAAGGTGAGTTTGCAATCCGTGGGGGAATTGTCGATATCTTTCCTCTTTCGAGCTTTAATCCTTTTCGTATAGATTTTTTCGATGATGAAGTGGACCAGATTCGCACATTTGATCCCATTTCCCAAAAGTCGATCGGCAAGGTTGAAGAGATTTTTATTCCTCCTGCAGCTGAACACACCCTTTTAGCAGAAGAAAAAACACTCGCAACGCTTTTAGATTACCTAGGAGATGACACCGTCATTATTTTTGATGATCTCCTTGCTATTGAAGATCGCTATGTTGCTTTAAAAGATCTTCCTGGAGCTTGCAACCCCTACTTCCTCTCTTTTTCAGAGCTTTTTAAACTCTCTGAAAAACTGCAACGTGTTTACTGTACAAAACACTCCTTAGAATCCCTAAGTGATACTGAAGGAAGTGAAAAAATTGGACGGGATTTTTATTCCGGAAAAAATCCTCTTCAATCTGTGAAGTTTGAAATCTTTGATCAAAAAATCGAGACCAAACGGATGCAACATGCTTTCCGAACGATTAAAGACTATTTTTGGGAGGACGTTGAAGAAGATAAACGCTTAGAATCCGTTCTGAAAGAAAGTAAGGACCTATCGGTGATGTTCATTGCCTCCTCAGAAGCCGAAGAAAAAGCGTTTAAAGAAAAGATCGATCAAACCCTTCTCCCCCTCCCAAAGGAACGAGAGTTTAAACGGGGGTATTTATCGAGTGGCTTCGTTCTTCTTGATGGTCCCTATGTCCTTCTCCCCTATCCAGAACTATCCAAACGTTATAAAGTCTCAAGACAAAAATGGCGCAATACTTATCACACACCTGCGGCTGAATTTCATGCCTTAGAAAAAGGAGATCTTGTTGTCCATTTCCATAATGGAATTGGAAAGTTCTGCGGGATTGAAAAGCAAAAAAATCACCGAGGAGAAGAAGAAGAGTTTCTCCTGATCGAGTACGCCAATAGTGGAAAACTTTATGTTCCCCTTTCTCAATCTCATCTCATTAGTCGGTATATTGGAACAAAAGATGAAACCCCTTCTCTCAACATCTTAGGAACTAAGAAGTGGCAACAAGCAAAAGCAACGGCTCAAAAAGCAATCATCGGTTATGCAAAAGATCTTCTTCAGCTTCAAGCCCTGCGCGAAGCAAAAGGAGGCTATACCTTTCCCAAAGGAAGTGACGACCTCTTTTTGTTTGAAGAAGAATTTCCCTTTGTAGAAACCGACGATCAACTCCAGGCAATCCAAGCCATTAAAGACGATATGGAATCTGAGAAAGCTATGGATCGTCTTGTGTGTGGAGATGTGGGTTATGGAAAAACAGAAGTTGCCATGCGAGCTGCTTTTAAAGCTGCCTACGATGGAAAAAAACAAGTTGCTGTCCTTGTTCCTACCACTGTTCTTGCGATGCAACACTACGAAACATTTAAAGAGCGCATGGCAGATTTTCCCCTTAATATTGGAGTTGCGTCTCGCTTTGTCAAACCAAAAGAAGTAAAAAGTACCCTAGAAAGGGTTGCAAAGGGATCTGTTGATATCCTGATTGGTACACACAGGATTATCAGTAAAGATGTTCAGTTTAAAGATTTAGGCCTTATTATTATTGATGAAGAACAACGCTTTGGTGTCCGTGCAAAAGAGCATTTAAAAAAGGCTAAAGTTGGAGTTGACTGCTTAACCCTTTCAGCAACACCAATTCCCCGTACCCTTTACTTTTCTTTAATTGGTGCACGCGATATGTCGGTCATTAACACACCTCCTCAAGACCGACTTCCGATTAAGACAATTCTTGCTGAAAAAGATTCAGAACTCATTAAAAATGCCCTTCTAAGAGAGTTAGCACGTGACGGCCAGGCTTACTTCATTCATAATCGCGTAGAAACCATTCATAAAATTGCTGACGAAATCCGTGCTCTTCTTCCTGCAGCACGCATTGAAGTCGGTCATGGACAGATGCCACCTGATGCACTCGATGCAATTTTTCATCGGTTTAAACAAGGTGAAATCGATATCCTTGTTGCAACAACAATTGTTGAAAATGGGGTCGATATTCCGAATGCCAACACAATTCTTATCGACCGCGCTGATGCCTTTGGAATGGCAGACCTTTATCAACTTCGCGGCCGCGTCGGCCGCTGGAATCGCCCTGCGTACGCTTACTTCCTTGTCCCGAAAAATCGCTCTCTCCAAGAAATTTCACGGAAACGGCTCAATGCCTTAGTTGAAACCTCAGGTTTTGGAGGAGGAATGAAGCTCGCCATGCGTGACTTAGAAATTCGAGGAGCGGGAGATATGCTTGGGACTCAACAATCAGGCAATGTCTCTGCAATCGGTTTTCACTTCTACTGCAAACTCCTTAAACGAACCATCGATACGATGAAAAAAGAGCTCTCGCCTTCTTTTTTCGATACACGAATGGAATTCTCCTATGATGCCAACCTCCCTCCTTCTTATATTGCCGAAACAAGCCTTCGCATGGAAATCTACCACCGCTTAGGAGAAACTACCAATAACGAAGAAATTGAAACCCTTTTTGATGAACTCATCGATCGGTTTGGCCCATTGCCGCTGCAAGCAAAATGGCTGTACCACTTAAATCGTATCCGTGTTTTTGCAAGTCATCATAAATTTATTTTACTCAAATTTGAAAAGATTACCCTGCATGCTAAAAGACAATTAGGCAAAAAACTGATCGAAAAGAAAATCTTCCTTCCCTTAATCGAAGATCCCGAGGAGTTCGAGTTTATCACGATCGGGTTTATAAAGCGGGACTTTGGGATCTGAGAAATGAGGCGAAGCTTCAAACTTCTCACTAAACCATTTTAGGTTCACTAGAACATCTTCCGCCCACTTGTCTTCAACATAAGACTCAATAATCTGGATACTCTTTCTCAGTTTACCTTCCCCTTCTCCGGATCGAAGAATTTTTAGATGGAGTACTAACAGCTCATACAGGACTTTTCTTGAGCGATCATCGCGACCAAAAGGGCGCTTCCAAGTTCCCTGATAACTAGTCACATCTTTTACACCTTCAATACAACAATAACGGTCTGCAATTTTAAAAGAGTGTCCCGAAGTCTGTTGATGAAGGTAATGCAGTTCAAAATCCTCAACATAACTAGTCAGAAACTCATTTGCTTCTCTGGAGAATTCTTCTTCTGGTAAACTGTTAATACGAGCACAAGTGAGTTTGCAAGTACTCCATTCGATCTTTTCGACTCTTCGAACATAAGCCGGGCAAGAAAGAGTAGGCGCGTCTTTTTTAAGTTGAGCGAATAGATCGGTATAACAGGCATTTTGCATTTCAAAAAGAATATCTTGAAATGAATACCAATCAGGTCTTCGATTAAAATGTGCCTTTCCAATGGCGATTTCTTTTAATTTAAAGTCCCATCTTGCTAAAAAATTTTCACCAGAAAGACAAATCCGAATCGGTTCTCCAAGTATCTCTTGCATCACCCGTAGCAGCTCTGGGAAAAAAACTTGAATTTTAGCCAATGCTGGACGAAGCTGCAATGAACACTGAGAAACCGCTGAAGGTAATTCAGCCCTTCTTCCAGAAAAGTTTCCGGGTTGATTGGTCGTTAACGGAAAACTATTAGCACAGTCCGTACGAGAAACTTGTGTTATCATGTCTACACTATCCTTTTGTTCAAAGTTCCGTCTTTGTAAAATTTTTTCTTGACTCAAGTCACTTTGACTTAATCTTTCTAAAACCCCTTGCATTCCACTCAGGAGCTCTAATAAAAATCTTTTGACCTTCTCAAGAGTTGGATAGAGTTCCGCTGAAAAGGAGAACTCGAACCTCCTTTCAGAATAGCCCTCAGATGACCAAAAACCCCTAACACCCTCATTAAGAAAGATTTGCAAAGACAATGTAATCCAAACTTAAAAATAAATTCGGCAAAAGTATACTCTGAATAAGTAAACAAAACAATTAATAAATTGTTTTTTATCCCGTAACAACCGGCTCTTTTTCAAACCATTTAATATTACAGCCTATGCTCGGCTGTTGATCGGGAGTCACCTCTTTACCAAAAATAAGACAGTCCAAGGCTTCTGCTAAATCCTTTCCGGTCACTGGATGAGCATTCCCAGGTCGCGATTCATCAAACTGACCACGGTAGACACACTTAAGACCCCCGTCAAACACGTAGAAATCAGGGGTGCATGCCGCATCGTAATCTCGAGCCACTCTTTGCGTTGCATCAAAGAGATACGGAAAAGGAAAGTCCAACTCTTTTGCGAGCTTTTTCATTTCTTCTGGACCATCTTCAGGATAAGCCATCGGATCATTCGAATTAATCGCAACAAAGGAAATCCCTTTGGGAATATAATCCTTAGCTAAACCTAAAAGCATCTCTTGGATATGTTTGACATACGGACAGTGGTTGCAGATAAACATCACAACCGTTCCAATATCTGACTGAATCTCTTTTAAAGTCACAAGCTCATCTGTAGAAACATCGATGAGTTTAAAATCAGGTGCCCTGCTTCCCAGGGGCATCATGTTCGACGGGGTAAGGACCATGATCGCCTCCATCTAAATTAATGATCCCACTTTTTTGCAGGATAATTAAAAAAATTGTCAAGGGAATGATCCATTTCATGAAAAAATGCCAAATCTTGAAAAAGGTTTGCCACTTTCGTCCAAGAGGAAATTCTTCATGAGAAATTTCCCGTTTAAGACCCCAGCCAATGAAAAGTGCTGTTAATAAACCACCAATAGGAATAATCCATGTAGAGACGAAATTATCAATCGTATCAAGAAAATTTAGGCCATAAATATTTTGCCAATTAGGAAAAAGATTTTGGGAAAAGGCGAGAGCGCTAGGAACTCCAAAAATAAACGTTCCTGCTGCAACTAAGAGAACTGCTCTTTTTCGCGGCCAATGAGCGAGCTCCATAATATTTGTTGCTACCACTTCGACAAAAGGAATCGCAGAAGTCAGAGCCGTAAAAACAAAAAGGGTAAAAAAGATCGTTGAAATCACCAGCGATCCCGGCAGCTGAGCAAAAAGATAAGGAAGCGTTTTAAAAATCAACCCAGATCCTTGCTGGGGTTCAAAACCAAATGTAAAGATCACCGGGAAGATTGTCATTGCTGCAAGGATCGCCACGATCACAACAGAAAAACCAATGATACAGGCCATTTGAGGAATATTTTCTTTTTTCCTCATGTAACTTCCATAACTGATCATAATTCCTTGCCCTAAACTCAAAGTAAAGAATGCAAGCCCAAGAGCTTCCAACGCACTTGAGAATTTGAACTCATTCACATCAGGATAGAAAATGAAATGGGCAGCTTTTCCAAAACCATCCATTGAAATACTATAGAAGAAAAGCCCAAGGAGAATAACAAAAAGAGCACGTGTCATAATTTTTGACCAAAACTCAATTCCCTTTCGAACCCCTGATAAAACAATACTCATCGTGATCAAAGTAAATAGAAAGTGCCAGAAGAGGGTAATACTTCCAGAGTGAGAAAGCTTCATAAAAACCCCTGAAATTTCTTCAGACGAAAGGTTTTGATAAAAACCACTCAGTGACATCAAAACATAACTCATCCCCCAGCCTGCAATCACACTGTAAAATGACATGATTAGAAAGGAGGAAAGAACGCCAAACCAACCTGCAATCTTCCATTTAGGTCGCTCAGGAGATAACACCTCAAAGGCCCCAACAGCAGCCCGCTGGCTATGTCTACCTAACAGGAGCTCTCCAATAAGTACAGGAATTCCAATGATAATAATGCAAACAATATAGGAGAAAAGGAAAAGCCCCCCACCATTTTGTCCAACGGTATAAGGAAATTTCCAAAGAACCCCTAAGCCAATGGCGGAACCCACAGCTGCTAAAACAAATCCGAGCCTAGAGCCCCAATGCTCTCTTACTTGAGTCATAGAACCTCCCCATTAGGGAGGGTAGATAAGACTGGTAGCGTCTGCAAAAAACGCATTTAGTTACCTCCCCTTAAAAGCTGATCAAAGTTGTACAGACCACTCTTTTGAATAATAATAATAAGAATCGTTAACGGGACAATCCATCGGAGGAAAAAGCGCCAAGGCCGAAAGAGGTAGGCAAGCTTTGTTCCAAAGACAAATTCCTCGCGCGCAATTTTCTTATCCATGACCCACCCGACAAAAACAGCGCTCAGCAGCCCCCCAATAGGAATCACCCAAATCGAAACTAAACTATCGATCGTCTTTAAAAAGTTCATTCCATAGATTGCTGCCCAATCGGGAAAAACCGCAGAAGAGTTTGCAAATGCACTCGGGATCCCAAAAATAAACGTTGCAGATCCAACCATTATCGCTGCCTTCTTTCGGGAAATATTTTTGAGTTCCATAATATTTGTTGCAACAACTTCGATCAGAGGAATCGCTGATGTTAAAGCTGTGAATACAAAAAGGGTGAAAAACATCGTACTTAGAACAAGCGAGCCTGGAAGCTGCGCAAAGAGATAGGGAAGGGTTTGAAAAATCAAACCTGGCCCTGCTTGCGGCTCAAGGCCAAAAGTAAAGACAACGGGGAAAATCATGAGTGCTGCTAAAATAGCCACTACAATCACAGAAAAAGCAACAATTCCACACATCTGAACCACACTATCAGAGCGCTTCATGTAACTTCCATAACTGATCATGATTCCCTGTCCAATACTTAAGGTCCAAAAAGCAAGCCCCAGAGCCTCGATCGCACTCGATAATTTAAAATCTGCAGGATTGGGATGAAAAATAAATTGCGCTGCTTTCCCAAATCCACTCAGCGTTAAGGTATAAAGAAAGAGAAGAACTAAGAGGACAAGGAGAATCTTTGTCATAATCTTTGCCCAGCGCTCAATTCCTTTCCGCACTCCTGAAATCACAATCGCTGTCGTAATTAACGTAAATAAAAAGTGCCAAAAAAGAGAAATATCTCCTGATGTAGAAAGAGCATCATAAGCTTTTGACACTTCATCGCCGCTGAGGTTTTGATAAAACCCATTCAGCGACATTAAAATGTAGCTCATTCCCCATCCAGCGATCACACTATAAAATGACATGATTAAAAACGATGCTAAAACACCAAACCACCCAGTAACTTTCCAGCCCGCTTCTTTTCGATCGTGCACTTCATAGGCGCCTACCGCAGCCCGTTGGCTACTTCGTCCTAAAATAATTTCAGCAATAAAGATCGGAATACCAACAATGAGTAGGCAGATGAAATAAGAAAGGAGGAATAAACCTCCACCATTTTCTCCAACGGTGTAAGGAAATTTCCAAAGAATACCCAAACCAATGGCTGACCCAATAGCCGCCATTAAAAACCCAATACGTCCTGTCCAGTGTTCTCTAACTTGATTCATCATGACCTCTAATTATGTGGGAATTAGCCATCACGACAACGCTAGGACTTGCGTCCCAGTCTGCCGCGATGAGGTGGATGTAGAGGTCTGATTGATTGAAAGCATCTCTTCCACAGTTTTGTTTTCTAAAAATCATAGAAGATTCAAGATTACGTGTCAACAGGGGCTAGGGATTAAACTCCGAGGCTAAAAAATTTACGGTTGGTATTATTTCACTATTCACATATAGAAAAGGAAAAGAATTCAAACCCTAAGTTGCCACCAACTTGCTCCATCGACTTGTAGAAACGGTAGAGATGAGACAAGCATAGAGGTAAAGAGATGCTAAAAAAACTATCTTTTCTTTTTTTAACTTGTTTATCAATGAATTTGTTTGGAGATGTTGTCCATATTGAAGGGGCTACAAATGTCACAACCACTTCGAGTCAAGTCAACGCCATCGTTGTCGATGGAAATGGAAATATGAGTCAACAAGTCTTTCCTTATAATCCCCAAACTCAAGAAGCAAACGTTGGAAATGCCGGTGGAGGAGATAATGCTAGCATTTACTTTACCCTTTTTATGATGGGCTTCATGTGGTGGGATGGATACTGGGTCGGCCATAATGGGTCTTACTGGAATGGTCATACCAATGTCTATATCAATAATACCAATTGGAACAACCACTGGAATAACTATTGGCACAACACTTGGAACCAGAAATGGAACAACTACTATAACCAACACAAAAACAACCCCAACTTCCCCTATAAAAACCACAAAAGCTGGCCTCACCATTCAGGGCAAATCCCCTCACACAATCATCCACACTCTCATGAACATTCCCATCCCCACGACCATGATTCTATGCATGACCATCCCCATCCACAAAATCGTCCTTCTCCCGGAAACCGGCCACATCCACAAAACCACCCTCATATGCAAAACCGACCACATCCTCAAGGCCGCCCCCATCACTAATTTAGCCTAAAGGTATAGCTAAAGTAGTTTAGCTATAAGTCGTTGTTTTCGTTTCTCTGTGAACCCTGTGGTGAAAAAAGTAAGCGATCTACATCCCGATGTTTCGGTGATAAGCTCCCTTGACCTTCTTCGACTGCATTTTACGTGCCTGTTTGATCGCTTCGATCCCTTTATCGACATGATCAGGCATGAAGTTTTTGAAAATTTCTTCCGAACTTTTCTTCGTCTTGACTTGATCTCGATTGAGAGGAAGATCGGAAATAAGGAGAAGCGCTCCCAATGTTAACTTTCTCTTATAGCTTCCCATAAAAAGGGTAGCACATTCCAGTTCAATCGCTTGAGCACGCGTTGCTTTTAGGTGGGTAATAAACTCTTCGTTGTACTCCCAAAAGCGCAGGTTTGTTGTATAAGTGATCCCAATATGGTAATCTGCAGTCCCCTTTTCCAATACATCTGTTACCGCTTTTTGCATTAAAAAGTTCGACAGCGCAGGAACCTCTGCAGGAAAATAAAAGTCTGAAGTCCCCTCAGCTCGAACACTTGCAACTGGGACAAGATACTCCCCAACTTTGTACCTTCTTCGCAGCCCTCCACACATTCCAAGAAGAAGCGCTGCCTTTACATCAAGAAAGGAACAGAGATCGACCACAAGCGCTGCAGCTGGCGACCCAATTTTGAAATCTAAAATGGTAATTTCTTCTTCTGGATAATGGGCCACTTTAAACATCGACCCTTCATGAACCGTCACTCCATATTTTTCTGCAAAATAATCGACATAACGAGGAAAGTTTGTCAAAAGGAGGTTCGACTGAAACTCCGAAGCAGAAGACCCCGAATATCTTTCGAGTGTCTCTCTTGCAAATTGCTCTTCACGTATTTCATTACCTTCCATATTTTGATCATACCGTAGAATCTTTTTTTTATTGTATATTCAATTTTTTCTTTACACAATTCTAACAAATTTTTTAATCTCTTCGCAAAACTTAACTGAAGGAGGTCCATTATGGCACAAGTACTATTTTCTCAAGCACTCGATGCTTACGGCAAATTCCAAACTTTTACAGACACCGATGCTGCAAAGCAAAAAGTCATTCAAACCGTAGCTTTACTCGTTGTAGCCAATGCAGCTTACAACGCATCCCGTACACGGTTGACACAAGCAACTATTAGCATGAGTGCAGCAACCGTTCTATGGATGAATCAAGAAGCATTTCTCCATAAAGCTCTCTCAGAAAATGTTGCTAGTTTTTCCGTGGAAAATGAGAGGCTAGGTGGACTGATCAAAGAATTTGAAGTGATTGGTATGGATCTAAAATCTTTATCTAGACAGGAGAGAGAACAATTGCAAAGCCAAATGTCTCAGTTCCATGATTTATTTCAAGCCCTCACTGTAACAGTCCGACAACAAACCGAAGCAGCAGAAGCCAGTCATAAACGCTTGAGTTCCTCTGTAGAAATTCATACACATAAGCTTACACAGGCACAAATGACTCTTGCTCTCGTTTTTGAACAAGTAATCCAAACGTTTAGAAGTGTAGAATCTGCAGAAACAGATCTCCCGGCACTAAGAGAACAAGTGGCAACTCTGACTCGATTGGCTCAAGCAGCATTGGGTACAACAATATAAAATTCAAATCCCTCCCCCTAATTGGAGGAAACAGAAGGAAGAGATTATGTTAATCGGTTTAGAAAATGCCCTCTTTGGAAATATTATAAGAGGGACACAGGATCCTGCTGGGCAGGACTACTCGATTATTGGAAAATATTTTCATGATATGCATGTCATGGCACACTATACTGTCGGAGGGAATAATGCAAATTTCCATCCGATTGCTGCGTGCCAGTATGCAGTTATCATGGGAATTGCTTGTTCTATCATGACCAACATTGCAATCCGAGTCGTTCCAACAACTTTCCGAAACAGTTTTAGAATTGGGCTTGAAGGAGGCGCTTGGGTGTATGCAGCCTCAATTATCTATACCGCAGCCCAAGGATGGAGCGCAGCCACTAAAGGAGATGGCTCTTCAGGAGGAAAGCTCTCTTCTGACGGCTGTTAAGAGAGGAGATTGACTTTTAGCGCTCTATTAGGGATAATGCTCCAAAAAAATCACAAAGGTTGATCTATGCCTCAAGTCAGTACGAACGAATTTAAAACGGGAATGAAGGTCGAGATGGACCGGGAGCCTTATACCATCGTCGGTGTTGAATTTGTAAAACCGGGTAAAGGGCAAGCTTTTACCCGGACCAAGCTCAAGCATTTGATGAGTGGGCGCGTTGTCGAAAAAACATTTAAGTCAGGGGAAAAGCTCGATCTTGCCGATGTCGAAGAAACACAAATGCGCATGCTCTACAAAGAAGGAGATGGTGTTGTGTTCATGCATGATCAAACTTATGAACAAGTCACTGTTCCTCTAAGTGTCATCGATGATAAAGAATCGTATATGATGGAAGATACGGTCTATGACCTTGTCTTTTATAAGGGAAACGTTGTTGATGTCACACCGCCTACTTTCTTAAACATGACCGTGACTGAAACCGCACCCGGCGTACGTGGAGATACTGCCTCTGGACGCGTTCTTAAACCTGCAAAGACAGATACTGGCGCTACAATCCAAATTCCTATCTTTATTGAAGAAGGAGAACTTGTGAAAGTAGATACTCGAACGGGAGAGTATGTCTCTCGCGTTAAAGAGTAAAGGACTAACCGAGCGCGCTCAAGCTCTTAAAGAAGTGCGCGCTTTTTTCGAAAAGCGGGGGGTAATGGAAGTCGATACCCCGATTCTTTCTCGTTATGCTCCCATTGACACCCATATCGATCTTTTTGAAGTCAATTTTTCCGAAAATGAAAAAGGATATCTCCATTCAAGTCCTGAGTATGGAATGAAAAAACTCCTCGCTGAAGGATCCGGTGATATTTATCAATTAGGACACGTCTTCCGTAAAGATGAAACAGGACGGCTTCACCGCCCTGAATTTACAATGATCGAATGGTATCGGATAAGTGGATCGCAGACCTCTTTTTTAGAAGAAAATCTAGATCTTCTCTCTCTTTTTTTAGGGAATCAACCCCATGAAATTTTAACCTATCGGGAAGCCTTTGAAAAATATTTAGGCATCGGTTGGGATGCGCCAAAGGAAAAACTCCTTGAAAAAGCAAAAACCTTAGACATCCATGACACTTCTGATCTCATTAATATCTTATGGGGATGTTTGATTGAGCCGAAGCTTGGAGCGGGGAAAATCACTATCATTACAGATTATCCTAAAGACCAAGCAGCTCTTGCTCAAATAAAAACTATAAATGGCGAAGAGGTGGCAGAACGGTTTGAATTTTATTTTAATGGGATTGAACTTGGAAACGGTTACCATGAACTCACCGACCCCATCGAACAAAAAAATCGTTTAATCAAAGCAAATGAAGAGCGGGTTGCTCTAGGTAAAGACTCCCTTCCCTTTGACCCTGAGCTGATTAAAGCCCTAGAAAAAGGGCTGCCCGATTGCTATGGAATTGCTTTAGGCTTCGACCGCCTTTTGATGCTTAAACTAGGCTTAAATCAATTATTTTAAAGATGTTAATATCCCCCTTTATATGATATCCTTTCTTCGAAAAAGGAGGAAAAGGATATGACATTACCAAATGGTATCCAATTTTTAGGGGATGTAACTAACGCTTATCAGTGTCTTGAAGCAAAAGTGCAACTCAAAGCTCTTCAAGATAGCATCCCGCCAAAACTTGCACATCTTATCAGTGCCGTTTCATTTTTAGCCATTGGGTACTTTGCCCATTTAAATACGAACAACACTCTTCTTGGAGCTGGTCTTGCAGCAGGACTCCTTGTGTCACATATTGATCCTACATGCGGCAGCCTTCCTTCATTGAATAGAGGAGCTCTTCTTCCGATGAGTCGCGATGGAAGCTTTGCCCTCCAAAAGATCTATTTGGTCGCAGCACTCCTAGGAAAACAGTATGGACTGCCAACTGGGTTTTTCATGGGGAATGCTTTATACCACATCATTAAAGAGAATCTATAACCACTTTTGGACGATTGGATAACGACGTCCCACACCAAAAGACTTTTTCGAGACTCTTAAGATAGGCGGCCCTTGCCGCCTTTTATATTCTGCAGAATGAATCTTTTGGATCAACTCGAGAACTAACTCTTGAGGAATCTTGTACTTCTCAGCAATCTCATCGATCGATAAGTAGTTTTCAACATAACCTTCAAGCACATTATCAATAACCCCATATTCTGGAAGAGAATCCAAGTCGATTTGATCAGCGCGTAGTTCTGCTGAGGGAGGTTTCGTAATAATCGTGTCAGGAATGATCTCTTTCTTCGCCCTTTTGTTGATATAGCGGCAAAGATCATAGACCCTTGTTTTTGTCACATCACCAATAACTCCAAGCCCCCCACACATATCTCCATAAAGGGTGCTATAGCCCAGAGCCACCTCACTTTTATTTCCAGTACTCAAAACAATATAACCATGTTTATTTGACATCGCCATCAGGAGCATTCCACGAATACGTGCCTGCAAGTTTTCTTCTGTAATGTCACATTCCTTCCCTCCAAATTGGGGCTCAAGAAGATGGAGGAACGCATCAAAAGGTTCTTTAATCGGAATTTCTAAAAATTCAATGCCTAGGTTCTTTGCAAGCTGTGGCGCATCTTTTTGACTCTGGCTAGTTGTAAAACATGATGGCATACTAATCCCTAGAACATTTTCAGGACCTAATGCCTTTGCAACAATATAGGCGACTAATGCCGAATCAATTCCACCAGAAAGGCCTAAACAAGCTTTTTTAAAGCCCAGTTTTAAAAAGTAATCCTTCACTCCCAATTCAAGCGCACTAAGAAGATTTGACATCGCATCATACTCAAAAGGAACAGGACAAGCTTCCGCTTCTAAATCAACAATCATGGCATCTTCAGCAAACCCTTTTCCTAATTGGCAAAGCTCCCCTTTTTTGTTCACATAAACGCTATAGCCATCAAAGATAATCTGCCCATTTGCCCCAACCTGACAACACATGATTGCAGGGCACTGAAGGGTTTTTGCAGCTTTTGCACAAACATTGATCCGCACATCCGGCTTTTGGAATTGATAAGGAGAAGCAGAGATGTTTAAGAGAACATCAGGTTGATGCTCGACTAAGGCTTGAACAGGATCACGTCCGTAACGGGTATAACCAACATAACCTGCATGCTGCCAAATATCTTCACAAATGATGAGACCAATTTTTTTGCCACCTATTTCCCATATTCCCGTTTTTGTTCCTGGCTCAAAGTAACGCCTTTCTTCAAAAACATCATAAGTAGGAAGGAGCCATTTATCTTGAAAGCCTAAAAGATGGCCATCGTGAATCACTGCAGCACTATTTAGAAGATGTTTTTCTCCCGCTTCAATATTCCGTCTGATCAGTCCCACAATTGCTGTGATTCCTTTCGAAGCTTTAACTATGCGCTCTAAATGCAGCTCCATCGAATCGATAAAAGTGCTATGGTAAACGAGATCTTCAGGAGGGTAGCCACAGAGCATCAGCTCACCGAACATTACCAGATCAGCCCCTTTAGCGCGGGCTTCATCCATACTCTCTAAAATCTTTGCTGTATTCCCATCGATATCTCCAACCACGGGATTTCTTTGAGCGACTAATATCTTCATTATAAAACCTATCGTTTATCCAGGTTAATTACCAAAATCATCCAATACAATGTTTTCTTTTGGAACGCCGTAATCATCAAGAAGCTTTAATATACTACTATTATGCAGAGGTGGTCCGCACACATAGTAGAGGGCGTTTTCAGGTTCATCCATCTCTTTCAACTGCCCTTCTTCAAAGGCTTTGAAAAGATAGTTTGTTTTTTTTGGATCTTCTTTAGGCCATCCCCCCTCAAGATCCTTGCTTGTTGGTTCAGATAATACCAGATGATAGGAAAAATTAGCGAACTCTTTATCAAGTTGTTCATAATCCTCTTGATAAATGTTCTCTTTTAAAGAACGCGCCCCATACCAGAGTGAGACTTTTCTTTGAGTCCTTTCCGTTTTGAAAAGGTGCATAATATGGCTCCGTCCAAAAGAAGAGCCGGCGCCACCGATTAAGAAAACCAGCTCTTGATCACTTTCGATCATATGAGACTCGCCATAAGGTCCTGAAAGACGGATTCCATCGCCATCTTCAAGACCAAAGACATAAGAAGAACAAATCCCCCAAGGAATTCCCGATGCAAGCTCACCTTTAATAAAGGGAGGCGTGGCAATACGAATGTTAAACTTTAAGATATTTCCTTCTTCAGGATAAGAAGCCATTGAATAAGCGCGAATCACTCCTTCATCTTCATGTTCAATGGTATGGTCAAACAGATCAAACTGCTCCCAATCTTCGTAATATTCCTCATCCATACTCCCCCTCCACTCTCGTGTATTCGTTTTGTAGCTTGGGACATGAAATTGCAAATAATCCCCTGGAACATAATGGATTTCTTCACTCTTTGGAATTTCAATCACAAGCTCTTTAATAAAAGTCGCAACATTCCGATTTGAAAGCACCTTTCCCTCAAACTCTCTAAGTGTTAAGAGACTTTCAGGCAGTTTCAATCCTAAGTCATGTTTAACCTTACATTGGCAAGAAAGACGCCACCCCTCTTTTAACTGCTTAGGTGTAAACGTCGCTCTATCCGTTTCTAAGATATCATCTCCTCCCTTCACAACTTGTACCCGACACTGTTTACAGGTCGCTTTCCCTCCACAAGGGGAAGGGATTGCAATTCCTTGATCGGTTAAGGCTGCTAAAAGAGTTTTCCCTCCTTCAACCTCTTTGGTCAGCTCTGGATTTTCATTAATTTCAATCTGACAGGGCGCCGTTGAAACCAGCTTTCGTTTTGCGAACAAAATCATTCCGGCCAGGAGAAGCCCTATCACCGAAAAAGCAATGACAGCTACTATACTTAGTTCATACACGATACATTAAAGCTCGCATTTGTTTTCTTAAGTCACTAATTTCCAATTCTGCACGCTCAATTTCTTTTGCATGTCCCTCGTGACTATTTTTTATCTCATCCTTTAAATTTTTGATTTCACTTTCAAAGGCTTCGACCTCATTCACCTGTTTTGCACGCAATCGAGAAATCTCACTCTTTAACTCATAAATCGTCATTTCATCAGTTGAGTGGATCTTTGAATGTCCTTTCTCAATCTTTTGAACACGTTTAGAGTACGTTGATTCCTGCTCTTTTAAGTTGTCTTCAAACTCAACTTCAATCCTTTGAAGCTTTTTCTTAAAGGAGCGGATACTCTCTTCTGCTTTTTCAATCTCATCTAAATGAGCGCGTTTGATTTCTTGGATATCATTTTCATATGTTTCACATATTGCTGCAACTTCTTCTAAATGAATTCTCTTCTTTTTCCTTAACAAAAAGTAAAGAATCAAAGCGAAAATCAAAATCCCAAGAATAAAAGCGACTAAGTCAAGCCAGTTTAGCTGTGTATCAATATATTGGATGGTCTTTTCGACCCACTGCGGCATGGCCCATTCATTAACTGGTGGCGGCGGCTTTGCCATATCATTTATTCCCCCTATCTTTTGCATAGCAAATCTGTGATCCTTGCTGCAAATAAAAAAAAAGAATATCATAACCTTCTTATGAAAACGCAACGAGAACATTGGGCATCGCAATTTGGCTTTATCATGGCCGCAGCAGGTTCTGCAATTGGCTTAGGTAGCTTATGGCGATTCCCTTACATTGCTGGTGACAATGGCGGCGGGGCCTTTGTTCTTCTCTATATTATCTTCACTTATACCCTTGGGGTTCCGATCTTTATTGGTGAACTTCTAATTGGAAGAAAGACTCAGAGAAGTCCCATTTTTGCTTACCAAGAACTTTCCAAACAGTCGAAAAACTGGCGAATGGTCGGTTACCTTAACCTCTTAACGAGTTTTATTCTCCTCTCCTTTTACTGTGTGGTTTCGGGCTGGTGTTTGAACTATGCGTTGATGTCCCTTAACCAATTCAGCTTAGGAAAATCTCCTCAAGAAATCCGCGCCATTTTTGATACTGTCTATACCTCGTCAGATCTCAATATTTTTTGGCTTATCATCTTTATCTTGTTGAACATCGGTGTCGTCTATAGCGGCATTCGAAAAGGGATTGAACACTGGAGCAAAATCCTGACCCCAGCCCTCCTCTTTATTTTGATCGCGATGTTTATCTACGGCTTTACAATGCCTGGTTTTTCACAAGCCGTAAAGTTTATCTTCTACCCCACTTTTTCAAAGCTCACACCTTCAGTAATCTTGAACGCTTTAGGGATGGCCTTTTTCACATTGAGTGTCGGGTTAGGAATCATTGTGACTTATGGAAGTTACCTTAAGCCCAGTGAAAACATGCCGAAAACGGCTTTCATTGTTGCAACGATGACAATCCTTGTTTCTCTAATGGCAGCAATGATGATCTTCCCTATTGTTTTCACCTTTAACTTCCCCCCAGAAGGAGGCCCCGGTCTTGTCTTTAAAACCATGCCGATCCTCTTTTCAAAACTTCCAGGTAGTCTTGTTATTTCAACTGTCTTCTTTCTCCTCTTTGTTTTTACAGCCCTCACCTCTTCGATCTCACTCTTTGAAGTGCTTGTTGCTAACTTGATGGAACTGTTCAGTTGGAAACGGGCAAAAGCGGTTTTGATATCAGCCCTTGGTGTGTTTATCTTTGGAATTCCTTCAGCCCTCGCCGGATCAAAAGCTCTTTTTCCTAATTGGGAATCGATCTACGGCAAAGACTTTTTTGATACAATGAACTATATCTCAGCTTCTTGGATGATTCCGATTGCAGGTCTTTTGACAACCTTCTTTATTGGCTATGTCATGGAGAAACAGCTCACCAAAGAAGAGTTCTTGAAAGGAACACAAATGCGCTTTCTCTTCCGCCCTTGGTTCTTCATGCTAAAATATATCGCTCCCCTTGCGGTGATCATCATTATTTTAGAGCAGGCAGGAATCTTGAATCTTTCCTACCTTTTGAATCTCATTAAATAACGGCTATTTGACTTCAATTCCTCTTGAGACAGGTGGCGGTGGCAACAACACTTCTCCATCCTTGCCAGTATAAGAGGTCACAATACTCATCAACCGATTGCGAAATGCGATAAGAATGGCAACAATCGCGACAAAGAGTATCTGTGATACATGACTGGTCTTTTCAGCTTCACTCCGCATGCGATCTGGGCTGTTTGCAGGTCCAAGTCTTGGAAAAGCTGCATGTTCTCTAGTTCCTACTATATAAAGAATGACTCCATTATCCTCTGCCTCCATTGCTCGTCGTTGAACAGAAGGAATATCTGGAAGTAATGTCGGGACATAGGGGATCAGGCGAGAAAGAGCATCCGCCATTTGATCTTGATCTCTAGTGACCCAAACATAAGCGGCTTTTGTTCCATTTAAATTTTGATTTCCATGAGAATCAAACAAAGTGTACTCAAAATGATCTCCTTTGTGATAAATCGCAAGCGCATAGGTTTTCCCCTGGGAATGTAAGATTCCTCCAAGAGCCCCATACCTTATTGCAAGCTCTTCAAGCTTGATCAGCTCAGCTTTAAAAAAAAGAAGGGTTGATTGACCTTCATCATCTCTTTTCAAAACTTGTCCTTCTTCACAATTAACATGCTCTAGCCCATAAATATCTTTTGTATCGGTATGACTAAAGGCCTGATAAAGAGGAACTCTTGGATTCTGTTTATGTGCCATTCGTGCTCGATCAAGCATGAGTTCATAATTCGCCTTTCCATCATGAACAATTTGATCAATTTCTCCAGGCTGAATATCAATAACACCACCCCAAGTCAAAGCCCTTGATAAAAAGCATTGGGCACAGCTTGTACAAGCACTACTTTCTTTTTTTCCACCCTGCTCAGCTTGAAGATCATCAGAGTATTGATTGACTGTTCCAAAGCGTCTTTCAAAGGGCACTTCTGAAAAAGGAAAAGGATCTCTTTCGGTTCCCATAGGAGCAAGCCTTACAATCATTTGAGCTAAAAGACGTCTTTCCTGAGGAAAATCTCCCTTTTGAGCTGCCTCAAAAAGCTCTCCTACACGATTTCTCAATACTTGTGGATCAGTTTGTCTTCTAAGGATTGCTGAATAAACTTGACTACATTCAGCCATTAACGAGATTTGTTGCATTTTTCACCACCCCTTGTGAATTTTGCCAAAAGTTTACTATAGAGCCGAATAAATGTCTTGCCATAGAGCTATTTTGTGCTTAAAATAGGGTATTTTATGACGTACGCGTTCAGAGGATGCATTCTCGACAATAGGGGATAGTTTATGAGATTTTAAGCTATCCGACGACCCAATAGCCACCAGGCGCTATAGGGGAGGAGAATGGCTTGAAAGACCATATACTAGACCTATTTTCAGAGGGAATTAAATCCCCTGGACGCGTACTTTAAGACAATTCAAGGAAAGATTTTATGACACAAGGCACATTAAAGATTCACAGTGAAAATATCCTCCCCATTATCAAAAAATGGCTTTATACCGACCGGGATATCTTTTTAAGAGAACTTGTGTCTAATGCATGCGATGCCATGTCTAAGCTCAAAATTCTACGGGATCAAGGCGAAGCCGATTTCAGTGATGATGAGCTCAGGATTGATATTGAAATCGATAAAGAAAAAAAGACACTTAAGATCTTTGACACAGGCCTTGGAATGACCGATGAAGAAGTCGAAAAATATATTGCGCAGCTCGCCTTTTCTGGAGCCGAAGAGTTTGTCAAAAAATACAAAGATGAAGAAGGCGATGCAATCATCGGCCATTTTGGTCTCGGTTTTTATTCCTCGTTTATGGTCAGTGATAAAGTTGAAGTTGAATCCCTTTCTTACAAGAAAGAAGCAAAGCCTGCTCATTGGTCGTGTGATGGTTCGCCTGAATACCTTTTAGAAGAAGGAGCGCGCGATGAACGGGGAACAGTCATTACTCTCCATGTCAATAAAGATTCTGAAGAGTTTTTAGAGGAAAGCAAGCTGCGTGAACTGTTAATGAAGCACTGCCGTTTCCTTCCCTACCCGATTCATCTCAATGGAAAACAGATCAACGATAAAGAGCCCCTTTGGATCAAACCTGCTTCCGAGTGCACCGACCAAGATTACCTCGATTTTTACCGCGCACTCTATCCTTTAGAACCCGATCCGATTTTTTGGATCCATCTCAACGTTGACTATCCATTCCATTTAAAAGGAATTCTCTATTTCCCTAAACTCAATCGCCGTTTAGACCCAAACCAATCCTCATTGCAACTCTATTGCAATCGAGTCTTTGTTTCCGATAATTGTAAGGATCTTATTCCCGATTACTTGACTGTTCTTCGCGGCGTTATCGATAGCCCAGACATTCCATTAAATGTCTCGCGATCCAATCTTCAAATGGACCGCACTGTCCGCCAGCTTGCTAGCCACATTTCGAAAAAGGTCTCCGATAAACTTTCCTCCACCTTAAAAAGTGACCGAGACAGTTACATCACTAAGTGGCCTGACATTGAAATGATTATCAAGCTCGGAATTCTTCAAGACGAAAAGTTTTATGATCGGGTCAAGGACTGTCTCGTTTGGAAAAATTCTAATGAAGAATGGACAACCGTTGACGAATACATCGAAAGGAACCCTGCGAAAAAAGTCTACTATCACCATGATGAAAAGCAGACGACTCACTTCTTCGATATGTATAAAGATAAGGGAATCGAAATTCTTTTTGCTCCTTCCCACCTTGACACCCCCCTGATGTCTTTTTTAGAAACAAAACATTCTGGAGTGAAGTTTCAACGCTTAGATGGTGCCATTGATGATGCCATTCTTGATAAAGAAAAAGAAAAGACTGTCCTGGACGAACAAGGAAAGACTGAAGCTGTCAAAATTGCTGACTACATCAAGTCAAAACTTAGCGTCGATAATCTAGAGGTCGAAGCAAAGAGCCTTTCTAGTCACTCTGTTCCTGCCTTCATGATGATTTCAGAAGAAGAGCGAAGAATGCGCGACTACTTTGCCTTATCGGGACAAGACCTTCCTCCCACACTTGGCAACAAACGGACTTTTGTGGTGAATACCAATAGTGGTTTGATCCAGTCGATTCAAAAGATGGAATCAAAAGATCCTGCACTTGCTTCTTCTTTAGTCCAGCAACTCTATGAGCTTTCCCTTCTCTCACAACGAGAGTTAGAGCCAGGAGATTTTTCAGCCTTCTTAAAGCGCTCATCGGAGCTCCTTGAGAAACTGACCCTAAAAGTCGCTGAACCTAAAAGTTAGTGTAAATAAAATATTTTAAACCCTCTCTTTTATATAATTAAAGTAATAAAAGAAGAGGGTTTAATAATGTCTACTCCAGAGGTTAGTGCAAGTCTAGTTCATCGCTATGACGACGCTTCAAGCGCCAAACCACAGAAAAACGGGTACCGCCACCCCCATGTTGATCTAAAAGATGCAGAGCTTGTCGCCACAGCCCTGGAAAAACATGCCACCGGCCTCCTGCCTGGGGCTTCTCTTGCCGATGAAATCGTCCAGGCCCTCTTAGAAGAAAACAAGCGCCTCCGCTCTGAAGTCACTTCATTAAAGGAAAAAGGAACTCCCCCTCCTGAATCAGCTCCCCAGATGGGTTTCGCTCTTCAAGTGATGACCTCTGAATTCAAGCGGTCTGGACAGCGCCTTGAGATCGCACAAGCAGCAGCTGACAGTCTAGAAGAATCCTCAATAGGTTTGCAGGAAGATGTCGATGCAATGAGAGCTGAGTTTAGCCGTCTTTATGAAACAGAATACCACGAGCACCCTAACCCTGTCCTAGAGGAAGACTTTACTCCACCTTCAAGAGAAGTAGAAATCCCACCCCTCTCAGAAAAAATTGTACAAGATCCTCATGAAGCCATGAGCTATAAACTCTGGGGCATGGAACGGAGAATTGAACGAGCCAACGAGCGAGCAGCCTATTATCAAGATCTCCCTGCAAAAGCAGAAGAACTCAGAGAAGCTCTGACTCATGCTAGAGCAGGAAATTGGGCAGAACTTTTCGGGAAGGAAACTGTGACTAAAGAACCTGTTTCTCTGGAAGTAACCCAGGGTGTCGTTTCAGACTTAGTCGTTGAAAATGCTCAACTAAAAAAAGGAGCTGTAGAGCATGCTGCAAGAGCAGATTCTTTACAAAATCAGCTCGATGCAAGTCGCGATGAAGTCGCTGTTCAAAAATTAACCATTCTTGAAATGGAAGCAAAAATTGCACTCCTTCAAAGACAGCTTAAAGGGGCAGAAAGAGTTATTTCTGACCAAGCCGTTCAAAGCTCTGGGAGCTGGTGGTAAGAAGCTCTTCTAACGGTTTTTCTGAATAGAATGCGTCTAAAAAGCGGGTCAGAACCACTTGCTCTAATCGCTCCTTCAGATGAACAGGAGTTGGCATCCGCAAACTTAAAATAATCTGCTCAGGATCAGGAACAGAAATGGTCACACGAGGATCAACAGAAGGAAGTTGCATTCCCCGTCTCCGTTCCATTTGCCTTAAACGGCGCCTGGCTTGTTCCAAATAGGGCATCATCTCTTGTTCCGCAATTTTTAAAAGGATTTGTCTCCCCTCCTTCCAATGACTTTTTATGGGCAAGGGGATCTCCATTCGAATCATATAATAATTTTCCAAGAACGATTCATTGATCACTGGCTGTGTTAAAAAAAGGCTATTGGAAAACGAGATTCTCCGCCCTGTGTAGAGGTGGTTTGAGCCCCCTCTCCCCACTTCCTCAACCATCGTAGAAAGGAGGGTTGTATCGATCACATCCCCACGAATTTCCCCCACCTCAATCCGATCACCGATCTCGAAAAGCTTTCCCCGAAACCGGACTACAGAACCATTGAAGGACATGCACAGTTCTTTCACAGAAAAAACCATCGCAAAGGCAATCGCAAAAACAGAGAGAGCAAACCCTTGAATCGTCTCCCCCCAGAGAAGAATGACGCTGAGCAAAATCAGAACAAACACAAAGGAACGAGTCGAATTGATCCATCTCAGCCGCTGCTGAGAGGTCCAATCACGACGTGATCTACGTATATATCTAGCAATAAAGTACCTAGGCGTCCACAAAAGGAGGACGATCACCACCGTCGCAATGAGTTTTGTTGTAATAAATCGCTCTAAAAAGTCCATCAGATCGCCTTTCACAGTAAAACCCTTTAACTATGAGAGATTTCCGCTGAAAAATCAATCCTATTCTGACCTTTATGTAAACTGCTTAATTTAAACCATATAAAACTTAGTTTATATTCCGTTTTAATGTTAATTTAATAAAATTTATGTTATAATAAAGAATAATAAAATACATTTAAGCCCAAAATTAATCCGTTAAAAACTTAATATAAGAGACTTGGGATGGCTACACTATTCGAACAATCCAGCGATATTTACGTGAGAGATCGCCCTGTCGGGCTGTCTGAACGCGATCCAGATATTTTTAGGGATTACGCAATCTCTCGCGATACCGCCATCTCAATTATGCCCAGCATGGAAGAGCTCATTGCCGATCCGACATTCCGTCGAAGCGTCAAAGAGGTCCTAGGCCGTCTCACTCTAGTCGACATTAAAGTACGGGGTGAAGATGGAGCTGTTCTAGTAAAAGACCCGCACGCTCCAGATTCCCACTACGAAGAAGTCAACTTCAAAGCAAGAGCTGCTGTCCGAGAAGTCTCTAATCGCACTCAAGCTGCTTATCGCAGACTGATGGGCTCACCCTCCTCAAGCTGTGAAACCTCTCCAAGAAGAGTTTCAAGTCCTGTCTATGATCATACCGCCCCAACAGCGCGTCCTTACCAATCCCACTCTTACCATCATATCCCCTCTCCTACAGTCCGCCCCGAATTTTATGAATCACGCATGCATGAACTAGAGAGTGAAAACAGGGAACTCCGAGAAAGGGTTGAAAATCTTGATCTCCAAGTTCAACTCGCTAAATCAGAAAAACTCCTTAGTGATACCATGCAAGAGCTTTCAGGAGCTCGAGAAGAGATTGTCCACCTAAAGGAAACAGTCACCGAACTTCAAGAAGAATTAGATGGAACGGAGCAAACCCTCCAAAGAACAAATCAAGCCTTAGCTGCCTCTGTTCTTGTAAATATCTTACTTGCTGCAGCTCTCCAAGGAATGGGAGGAAGAAACGCCGAACTGCAAAGCCAGCTTGAAGAGCTACAATCCCAACATCAAACGCTTAGAATACACTCAGGCGCTCACGATCTTATTCTACAAAGAGCGCAGGAGCTCACTGAAGCCACCTCTCCTGCTGATTTAATCAGTAAAATTCAAGGGCTTCAAGCCGCTTTAGCTAGTGAAAAACAACGAAGTAGCGATCTTGAAAGAAGGCTTCAAGCCGCCGATCAAGAACTCAGTAAATTAAGACCTGCAAATCAAGAGCTCAGAAGAGATCTTCAACAGGCACGCCAAGAGCTTACTGAAATTGCCGAAGCTGTCCAAAGTGGGCGACGCAGTGGGGAAACCCTGCCTCAACTTGCCAGGCGTTATCATGAAACCATTGGAAGACTCGAACACCAGCTTCAAACAACACTACAAGCAAATCGAGGGCTTCAACAAACAATCGATGGAGTCCGCTCAGAATTGCCAAAGGCTCCTGAACATGACGCAGATCTACCTGGTGCCGTACGCGCTCTAAGAGTTGCAAAAGAAGAAGCACAGCAAGCAAGACAATTACTTCATGAAGAACTTGAAGCGCTAAAGCCACAACACTCCGACAAAATTGCCATCCTAGATCGGATCGGTGTTGTTTTAGACAAAAAAGGAGCACCTCATGAAAGCCTTCCTGAGCTTGTTAGCGCCTTAGGTGAAGAAAACCAACGGCTCAAAAAAGTCATTGCGCAGCATGTTGCAGCACAATCAAGGCTCGGTGAAATCCTTTTAAGAGTGGGACAGCTCACTGGAGAGCAAGTTGAAACAATGGAAGACCTGCCTGGCGCAGTTGAACGGGCATTAGGAAGAGTAGAACAAAGAGCTCTAACTGCTACTCGCCGTGCGGACTCTCTCCAACAAAGAGTTTCTGAGCTCACTGATGAACTACGAGAAACAAAAAGCGCTCAGAAAAAAGAAATCGCTTCAAAACAAGAAGTCATCCGCAAACTTGAAGCAAGAGCCCAACAAGCTGAATCAGAACTTGAAGGACAAGGTGAACACGTTTTAGATTTAGAATCTCAAGCAGACGTCTTAAGACAAGAGTGTGGAAGACTTGCTAGAGCTCTTAGAGAAACAAAGAAACAACACGCTGAAGAAGTCTATGGATTAAGAAGTGAGTTACACTCTGCCCAACATGATCTTGCTCAAGAAAGAGAGACAACAGCAGCTCTTCGAAAAGAAGTCTCTGCTCTAAAGCAAGCTGCGCGTGAAACAGAACAAAGACACCAAGAAGCCCTTCGCAAGCAAGAAGTTGCCCACCAACGGGAAATTACTCCTCTCCGTGAGCGTCTTGAAGAAGTCACCCTTTTAAATGGAGAACAAGCAAAACGAATCGCTGCACTTGAAAAAGATTTGGAAGCTGCGCGTGAAGCCACAAGAGTAAGTGATCAAAGGCGTCAAAGAGAACTACATGAACAAGAAGAGACGCATCAAGGAATTGTAAAACCCTTAAGCGAAGAAGTTGCAGCCCTAACTGAAAGTGTCCAATCTCTTCAGCAACAACTTCAAGACCGTGCAGCACTTTCGCAACAAGAATTAGAGGCATTACAGGAAGAAACGGAGCGATTAAGAGGTCTATTAGGTGAAATTGACTCTATTGCACAAAAAGTTCCTATTGATCGAGAACCTCGATCTCTTGCTGATGAACTCGCAGGAATCGGTATTGGCACTGATTTCCAGGAATTAGAAGAAGCTACTCTTACTCCACAATATACTCAACTTCCTGGAGACGTCCAAGAAACCATTAATGCCCTTCTAAAACAAATTCAAGCATTAAAAAGAAATAATCGCACTGTTGAAGAACTTGAAGCTGAAATCTCTGACCTGAAACTTCAACTTGCTGATCAAAAGCAGCGCGCAACTTCAACGCAGGAAGCTTTACAAAGTAGAATAGATGATCTCGAAGCACAAAAAGCCGAAGTTTTAGAGGACGCTGAAAGACAACTCTCTGAAAAAGATGCTTTGATCAATAGACTCCGGTCTACAATTAGTCGAGAACGCTCAGAAAAAACAGAAGCTCTACAGGAAAAAGATGAAAGAATTGAGGAACTTGAAACAAAACTCCGAGAATCTGAAGACAGACAAAAAAGACTCCTGTTTGAATTCAACAAACAGAAAGAAGAACTTGTTGCAGAGCGTCAACTCACAGAAGAGCTCGATAGAGATGTTGATAGATTAAGCGGCGACAAAAGAAGGCTCGAGCAAACGCTTGCTGGAATGAGAAAAACGATCCAAGAATTAGAAGAAGAACGCGACTCCTGGCAAGAAGAAGCAGAATTTTATTCCGCTAAACATTCTGAACTTCTCAGACGAAACGAAGCCCTTCAAAGGCAATGTTCACGCCTACAAGATGAAACCTCACAACTCCGAGGAATCTTGGGAGCAACATTAAGTGTCCCTGCAACAGCTGACTTAGATGAATTCCATAGTGCACAAACCGATCTCCAAGGACGTATGGAAGATATGACCTCTCAAATTGATGTCTTATCAAGACAAGCAGCTTCCGTGGAAGAGGCAAGAGCCAGTCTTCAAACGCGTCATGAAGAGGTCTCTCAAGAGCGTGATGAAGCATTAGAAAGAAACCGCTTCTTAGAAGATTATTCAGCGCAACATAAACAGGCTTATCAACAATTAGAAGAAGAATTGCAACGCATTGTGACGGAAACAAGTAGAGAATGGCAACGTGTGCGCCAAGAGTGGAGTGAAAAAGAACAAGAACTCACCTCTAGAATTACTGCACATGAAGATCATGTACAAGAGCTCTTATTACAAAATATGAGTCTAGAAGATCAACTTGAAGCTCTTAGAGAAGAGCAGAGAGTGAGTAACAACGTGATCATTGAGCAAGAAGGACAAATCGATCAAGGTAGAGAAACAATTGAGAACCTTGAAGCGCAGCTTGAAGAGAATCGACTAGCATTAGAAAAAGCTGAACTTAGAGCAGATACTGAAGCTTTTAGAGGAGTCACATTATCAGCTGAGAATAGACGTCTGGAAAGAGAGTTAGGAACCGCTAAAGAGCAGGCAGAATCAAGAAGAGAACAATTAGAAAAAGCAACAAAGACACTGTCTGCAGCAGAAAGAAGGATTGAAGAACTCACCGAAGACTACCAAAGTGCTCAAGAAAGAGCAAAAGATCTTCAAAGAGATCTTCGAGAACATGAAGCTCTTTTCCCTCTATTTGGTGACATTGAAGGCATCTCTAGTCCTCAATCAACTTCTGAAGCCGCTGACCGACTCAGACAGATTAAAGAAGAGCGGGATTCCATCAAAAGATCACAACAACTTGCTCAAGAAAATGCTACTGAACTAGAAGAAGCACTAAATCTAGCACAAGCTGACTTGAAAAGACAAGCAGAGAGGATCGAACACCTTGAAAAAAGTCTTGAGCATGAACTCGAAACAACGATTCCATTGCAGCTTGAGCGGGATAAAGCCGTTCAACAGCAAGAGCAGCTCTCAAGAGAACTTTCTGAAACCAGAGCTGCTGCTAGTCTTGCTAAAGCACAAGGAGAAGAACTCCTCGCTACACAAAAAGATCTTCAGAGACAACTTCAAGAGAGCCGGGAACAGGTAGAGCTCTTGAGACAAGAAAAACGTGAATTAGTAGACCGGTCGTCGGAACAAGTAGCTGAATTAGAAAAAATGCGTGCTGAGCTTGAGAAAAATAGCAAGCTTGCTGAGGAGATGCAACAATTAGAAACAGCGCTTCAAGCAATGAAAAAGAGCCTGAATCTAAAAGGGAGTACCGAATCAGGATTCAAAATATTTGATTATTTCAGAAAAGAATATCTCTCTTTACAAAAGCAGCTCGAAAGCCTCCAAGATCAACTTGTCATTCTGAGAAGAAAAAACCTGATGCAGGAAGATCAAATCAGCGAACTCACCACTTCTATGGGAACTAAGGGCTCTGAATTAGCACAAGCGAATAGGGAACTATCAAACCAGGTCTCTCATTTGAAGCAGCAAATCTCAGAATTAGACAGAGAAAAAACAAAACAGCTAGCTGCTCTTCGGTTAGAAAATACCCAACTCCGAAAGACTTTAGACGCTCATCGCCACTCTTCTGCTGAACAAGAAGAAATCTTGCAACGCGCTATTGCTGAAAAAGCAGAAGAGCTCCAAAGACTCCAAGAAATCGAAGAAGCTAGAAGACTTCATGAACTTGATGAACAACAAAGACAGGAGCTCCGTGCAGCAGATGCCGGCGAAATTATGGGTGAAATTGCTCGAGGAATGGAAGGGAGTGGCTTACAGTTCGAAGATGTCACTGGTTCTAAAATGCCCCCCTGGATTAAAGAATACCTCCAATCGATGAAAACAGGAGCGCTTCCAAAACGCCATGCTCAAGCAGCCGCATCAGAAATTAGCCAGCTCAACGAAAAACCCTATCCTTTAGCGGACCTCAAGTTATTTACAGGTTTCTTCCAAGTCACAGACCATGTCAGTGGACTTCGAGGTTCCAGGGCGTTTCTTCAACTCAAGGCAAATAATGCCATCCTTGCCCAATTGAATCCAGAGACTCAACAAGAGGCAATCAAACGCATCAAAGGACAAAACACTGCGATTATTCGAGGCCTGCTCAACGGATTCTTTGCTAAAGTTAATGAAGTTGCAGGAGAAAGCAGTGGACTTTCTAGGTTTGGAAACATCGGGATGCAGCTTTGGATCTGGAACACTATTTTCCATGGTCTTTCACCAGAGTTCTATGATGGAACTGAAGCAACAAAAAACTTTAAAAAGACACGTGTGAAAACGATCAATTTAGCCAATGCTGAAAAGATGAGAACAACCGTTCACGATCTTCATTCAAGGTTCCAAGAAATGATGCGTCCATTCGTTACCGTATAAGAAACGGTTCTACAAGGTATTCTCAAGGGTTTTTTCTTGGATAAAATAGAGTATTTTTTATATTCTTGAGGAAGTACTTTAACAAAAGTGCCCTGAGAGGCGGCAACCTCCCAGGGCGTGAAACCAAGGTACATCCTTTATACCGTAGGAACCTTAGCTTCGACGATTATTTTATCCATCGAAGCAAAAAAAATCTAGTTCTCCATTTCCTATAAAGGGTGTGCCTTTTTTAACAAAGAGGTCAAATCGATGGAAGAGCACCCATTTTACATGCAGGAATTATTCAAGAAGGGGCCTAAAGTCACCCTCACCGATCAAGAAATCGCTCACTTTTTAGGGGTGTCTCTCTCTTGCGCAAAGAAATACCGAAAAAGCGATGTCCAGCATGGCTTTATCTTTGAAGACGAGAAGACTTTAACGTATTACCTTTCGCCGATTGGCTTTGACAGAGTTCAAAACCAATACCTCAATAGTTTTAATACCTAGCTGCTACAGATCTAACCCCTGAAGAAACCGAAGACCCTGAATGACTTCTATGCCCTTATCGATCCTTTCTTTTTTCAGTTCTTTCACGACTTGAACCGCTGGCAACCCATACTTCTCATGAAAATACCTCAGCCCCTTTCCAACAGAGTGATTCCCTAGTTTCACCTCAATCATTTTCTCCACTTGATCATCACGTATCCATGCAAAGTCTACTTCGTGTCGCTCTTTTGTTTGCAAGTAACGCAGCGCACTATTTTCTCCCTGATAATCTACTCTGGCATGCACATGTTTTAATAGACAGTTTGCGACCAAATTCTCAAACTTTACCCCCTCACTCCCTTGAACAAGACCTGTATCAAAAAAATAAATCTTTGGTTCTTTCATCAGACTACGAGCAATATTTCGAGAAAAAGGTGTCACCCTAAAAATAATATAAAGAGCCTCCAAAATCTGAACATACTTTTTGACTGTATTCGGAGAAACTCCCACATCCTCCGCAATCGTGCTATATGAAATCGGTGAGCCAACCCTTTCTCTCAATAACTCAAAAATCAATCGAATCGCATTCACATTATGAATATTTTCAAAGTCTAAAACATCTATTCGAAGCAAGCTGTCTACATATTGCATCCGCCATCGATTGGCTTCGACAACATCCTCGACCAAAAATGGCTCAGGAAATCCTCCCCTTTCTAAAAAGCGATCTAACGTATACTGTATCCCAGCATGATCACACTCAACAGGCGATAAAGGAAACAAGCGATGTAAAAAGTATCTTCCCGCTAAAGAGTCTCCCACTTGATTAAAAATCTCTAAGCGGGCGCTTCCTGTCACTAAAATTTTCTGATGTTCACTTTTTGTATCATAAATACCCTTCAAATAGTTCTTCCAGTCAGGCATCTTATGAATCTCATCCAGAATAATAAGTTCGACAGAGGGAAGCCATGCTTCCTCTCGCATCACTTGTCGATCTTCCCGATGATCATAGGTCAAGTAAATCGATGACTCAAATTCTTGAGCAATCTCCTTAGCAAGCGTTGTTTTACCCGCTTGCCTCGGCCCCGCTAAGAGAACCATCTTCTTCTGAAGATCACGTAAGATCAATTTTTTTTGAGCTCTTTCCATACCTGACTATTTTGCATGCTATTGCAAAATAGTCAAGACTATTCCGCAATTCAATGCAAAATAGTCAGTATAAAAAGCTACTAACCTGAACTCTGGGTTTATTTTGCTTATTGTCATAGGAGAGTTCTCTTAAATTCTTGGGCTTTTCATTGAAGGGAAGGGCCAAAGCGCCCTTTTCGAGATAAAAAGGTCGAGAAGAAAGAGCCCCCCCCCTGAGAATGAGTGAAATAAACCCAGAGTTCAGGTTACTAATCCATTAAAAATAAGCAAACCGTCATGATTGGGATAGGTTCATAAGAGCCGGAATAAGAAAAAGCGGCCCCCTTTAAGAGGAAGGCCGCATAAAATCATTTAGAATTTATCCTCAGTTACACGATGTACTGAAGAATTTATCTTAAGCGCCGTTTGTTTGTGGCTCAGAACTTTCTGCTGACTGTTCACTTCCTGGCTTCACATCAGAAATCGCTGCTGTGAGCACTTCGATTTTAGAACCATCAACCATTTTTAAAATGACAGTATCTTTCTCAACGCGCACTAACGTCCCAACAATCCCCATTGCTGTCACGCGGTCCCCTTTCTGCATGCTACTTCTTTGTTGCTGCATTTTCTTCCGTCTTTTTTGCTCGGGGCGCCAAAGAATCATGTAGAAGAAAACAAGAGCAATTCCAATCATCATTAGTGTTTGCCACATGCTTTGTTGACGACCAGCAGGAGCGGCTTCTTCAGCAAAAAGAGTTGCAGATAAACAAAGTGGGGCAAGAAAGTATAAAGCTTTTTTCATGAGGGTTCCTCGTTAAAATTTTTTAGAAATAATTATGATTATACCTGATTCAGCTTTTTTCTAGAATGGCAATATTCTCTAGATGGTAGGTATGGGGAAATTGATCGACAGGTTGGAGGACTTTTAGGGTATATCCTGCTGCAATCAGCTCAGAAATATTTTGACTTTGTGTCAGAGGATTGCAAGAGATATAAACAATTTTTTTGGGAGAAAGTTTGATTAAATTTTTAATTGCCGTGGGGTCTAGTCCAGAGCGTGGTGGATCGATGATTGCAATGTCTGCAGCTTCTGTTAATTGAGAGAGGACTTTTCCTACATCCCCTTTATGGAGGGTGATATTGGAAAGGTTATTTTCTTTAATATTGACCTCTGCATCACAAATCGCATAAGGGCTAAGCTCAATCCCCACCACCTTCTTAACATAAGGAGCAAAGACAATGCCAAGGGTTGCCGTTCCGCAGTAAAGATCAAAGAGGGTATCGCTGGGATTAGGATCCGCTAATTTCAATGCTTCCGTGTAGAGCTTTTCAGCTTGAACCGGGTGAGGTTGAAAAAAAGAGTCGGGGCTGATCTTAAAGGTGAGCTTTCTTCCATTGACATGAAGCACCTCTTCAATAAGATCGGGGCCGTACAGGTGCATTTCATAAAACGTTGTCGGTGTCCCTTTAGCGATGCGTTGGATCCGAAGAAAAATACTTGGCGATTCATCAGGCACGGCTTCGAGAACCACCTTTTTAAACGATTCGATCGCTGTTTTATTGATCATGAAATCAGGGTTTCCTGAAATCGTGATGAACACCATTTTATCACCCGTTCGTTTTCCTTCACGCAGGGTTAAGGTCCGAAGTGTCCCTTGATCCGAATAAGCATGATAAGCTTTTAATGAGCTCTTCTCCCACCACTGACGCACAGCTGTTAAAACTTGAATAAACCATGGAGCGGTTAAGTGACACTCTTCAAGATTCAGGACCCGTCCTTTAGAGCGAGCAATGATAAGCCCCAAAAACTTTTCTCCTTCTTTATTTTGAGAAAAAGTGTACTCCATTTTATTCCGATAGTGCCAAGGCTTCTCTGCAGGAATAATCGGGAGCGCCTTTTTGCCAAAGAGTGTTTCCACCTGCAGCTGTTTTGTCTTTAATTGCGCCTGATAATCCTTTTGCTGCCAGGTGCACCCTCCACAGGTTCCAGCATGTTTGCAACGAGGCGCCACGCGATCTCCAGAAGGGATAACGATGTCTTTTAAGGTCGTTGAATAAATCTTTTTTTTCTTTTTACCCAACTCTGCTAAGGCGGTATCGCCAACCACCGTTCCCACAACTTCCGCTGGCACAGGAGGACTATCAGGCGTTTTTTGAAGGGTGCCGAGGCCGTGGCCTCTTTTAGAATATTTTGAGATTTTTATTTGAAACTCCATGACTCCTCTTGTGTTGAGCAAAAGGAATCATAGAGTGAAACGGAGGAAGTGTCAACGACGCTTACGTCTTTTGACGGCTTTTTTCTTGCGCGCAGGTGCTTTTTTTCGCGTCACCTTTTTCTTAGTCGCTTTTTTCTTGCGTGTTGTTTTTTTAGCTTTTCGCTTTTTTCCACCCTTTTTATCTGCTGCAATCGATTCTTTGCGATACTGCTTTGCCAGCTTTGCAAACTTGATTGTCCCTGTTCTTACCCGTTGAGACGCAGCTTTATTTCCCTTTTCAGAAGCCTTTCTAAGATCCATTGCAAGATCCATGAGCATTGCTTCCATTTTCTTAATTGTGTTGCTTAGTGCCATTTGGTCGAAACCTCCAAAAATTTTTACGTTCTGATTTTTTCAATAAAAAAAATTTTAGATAATGTGCAATGACTTTTTTTATGAAAATAATTCAGCGGGCTTTGTATGATTGGCAAACCGCTTCATTAGGTCTTGAATCCTTAGTGGGATAACGCAATTGTTAATGACATGATTGTCAATTTGAATGACAGGCATTATTTCTTTATTACTCGAAGCTAAAAAGACCCCATCAAAACTTTTAATTTCTGATTTGTGGATCGGTCTTTGCTCAACAGCTTCAAGTTCTAAAACCACTTTCCGTGTGATCCCTTCTAAAATGCCTTCCTTAGGAGTGATAAACTTTCCCTCTTTAAGAGCAAAAAAATTCGCTGTCCCCGTTTCTAGCAAAAACCCTTGTTCATTATGGAAAAGAACATCGATCGCCCCTTTTTTTTCTCCCTGCTTCAATGCCACAATTGCTGGAAGGTATTGAATGCTTTTCGCTTTGGGAAAAGGCCTTTGATAACATGCTGTCGTAATTTTGATTCCCTCTTCAAAATAAACCTCTGGAAAAGGTTTAAAACGGTAAGCAACTGCAAAAAATACAGGTTCCCCTTCTGGCATCAGCTGATCTTCAGATCCCCCCCCTGTCAGCACCACTTTAACACTCGTTTCTTCAAAAGAAACCTTCTGAAGCAGTGCTTCAATAATTGCTTCCATTTCTTCGATGCTTTTTGGAACCTTTAACCCAATTTCTTCTGCAGAAAAAATAAACCGCTCGAGATGTTCCCTTAATCGAAAAGGTCTTCCACCATATGTGCGGAGATAGTCCATGACACCAAACCCACGCAGCACACTTAAATCAAGAGCAGAGACGTGCGCTTGTGTTCCATCGATAAATTGATCATGAATATAGACAAGTGTTTCCATTCTTTAAATGATGCCAAAGAAGGGAATTTATGAAAAACCTAAACCTTTTGTTGAACAGGAACCCGTGGTCTCCGGATCCACTGATACGCAGGCTCTGCTACATAGCGGTAGGTCAAAAAAGTAACAAAAAGTCCCGCTACAACCCATAAAGGTGTCCAATTCGTCCCTTTTTCAGGAGGACGCTCTCTTTGCTTACGAGGAAAATGAACCCTTTTAGTGTGGATTTCAGTTGAATCCATCAATTTTAGGATCGCTTCTTTCTGCCCTAGCTCCCATTCAACTTTATCTTTATACTGGTTAAAAAGAGAAACAAAGTAAGCACGAATTGCCGTGCGAAGTGTTGCTGTGGATGAGCTTGATGGAGGGCAATGCTCTAAAACGACAGTCATGATTTGAAAAAAATTCACATCGGAATCAGTCGGAAGCTTTTCTCTATTGTAAAGCTGTTGAATCGTATAACACGACCCATTAAATTTAACGATTAAATCTGGATCATCTGGGTACATTCCCTTTAACCGGTCAAAAGCTGTTTTACTTGATGGCAGTTCCAAGCTCGTGGTCTCAAAATGAGGCGTATCGAGTGGTAGAACCCCCATTAAAGGTCCTAAGTCTCTCTGGTCAGCTGTTGAAAAGACTCTAGTATCACTAAAAGCCGATCGAGCAAGTTCAATAAAGTTTGCACGAAGCGTTCCCTCAAATGTCGGACTGTGTCCTGTTGAGTCTGCTTGACATTTTACTAAAATCTCCTTTAAAACAGCTGGAAAGCGCAGACCATTAACCTCTTCATGCAATGCAGTCCTCCCATCATAATAGGCATAGACGGCTTCTGCAGTTGGTTTAGGCAGACTATCCAAAAAAGAACTCTCATGGCCTAGGTCAAAAGAAGTGAGAAGAGTCAAAAGTTTTTCTTCAAACTCGTATGTTTGCTGCATTCCTTTTTGATATAATTTTTGAGTTGCATCTGGTGTTTGTAATACTCTATCCATAGGTTTCCCCTATAACAACTAATTTTTCACAAAGATATTAGTATTTTTTACAAAAGAATACAACTGGAAAGTTTTACGCCCAATTCCAATCATAAACGCTACCGTCACAACAAGCCCAATGACTGTCCGCAACTTTTTTCCAAATTTAGCATCATCCACGAGCTTTTCTGCATCAAGTGGCTTTTGTTTCCCCTCACCACCCATGACTCTTTTAGCACTTTCGAAAAATTTATGTGTTGATGTTTCTTTTAAGAGGAGATTAAAGAGATAAAAATTCAGCTCGTTTCTGAGAAGTTTATTCACAAATTGCTGAATCGTTTCACAGTCTTCATACTCAAAAGAGGCGTAGAGTTTTGCAGCAAGGGCTCGGTGTGTTTGTAAAGCTGCGACCTGACTATCAGTCGCAGTGGAATTGAAATTATGTTGACGTTGAAGTCCTTCTATTGCCGAGCGATCTCTTTCGCTACACCAGTCAACAAACGGGCTGCTTGTCGAAACGGCTCTTTCTATGAGAATGAGATTCCAAACAACCCCTTCTTCAAGAGAGGTTGTCTCTTCATGAAGCTCAATCCGGTGCTCCCCTTCCAGTTTTATCGGTTGAACTTCAACTTCTGTTCCTAACTTTTTCCCTAAGTCAGGGACCTCTGCATACCACTCGATTTTTCCAGTGCACAAGGGACAGTTGCGGCCGCCCCGTTCAATATACTGTTGAAACTCGCTTTTCTCAAAAAAATGCTGACAAACTCCCATGATGGCATCGATAACAGGATCTTGAGTAAAAGGGCAATTAGGAATGTCTTTAGGAAGGGTGATTCGTACGGGGTCCATATTTTTCCTTGATAAAGGTAGAGAGTTTATAAAAAATTGGTTTAAAGATCACCCAAGAAAGTATGATCGCCCCAATAGCTGCAAGTCCCTGCTGCCACGGCGGAATGTCCCCGCTACTTCCTCCACCTGAAACTTCCCCTTGATCCCGAACCCGCTCGCGAGGCGGTACATTAAGGTAGGAGTTCTGAGAAGACCCTGTCTTGGAGAGCTTCCAAAGTAGGTCTTTTTGAGAAGGGGTCAAAACGCAGGGCTTTTCGGCACATTCAGTAAGAAAGAGCCCCGAAAATTTTTCTCTTAACTTACCTTCAAAGGAATCTTTCGGTGTTTCAGGTGGATAGCAACTAAATACTGCTTGCAACACTTCAAATAACCCTTCTTTGTTCGGCATCGTCCCGTTATAAAACCCAATGATTTGCTCTTTAAAATCCCCTAGGCCAGCAGCAACAAAATCATAGTCTTCAAATTTTAAAGGACCTTCTTCTTCTACCAATTCAAAGCAAAACTTAGGAGCTCCAGGCGATAAACTCTCTCCATTACCCGGTCTATAAGGACTTTCAAAAGAACTCAATGGAGAAAAAAATACCTTTCCCCACCCAATGAAATCCTGTTCTTGAGCGAAATAGAGCTCATCAAAGCGCTCTCTGACCATCGTGCAGCGACTATCAGAAGAAGAATCCGTAGCGTTAACAAGAGGACAGGTCCGCTTAACCACCTCATACACTCTCATAAACTCACCCGATTCCTTTTCAGTAATGCTCCCCTCTAATCGATCATAATATTTTGCAACACTATCTTGAGGCTCATCGCCGTTGATGAAATTTAGAACTTGAGATGCAAAGTCGATCGATTCAAATGGATCATCATCCGACCATTCTAGAGACTCCACCTTGTCGTGAACAGGTGACTGTATCTGCCTAAGCATTGCGTCATTTTCTTGATAAAGCTCGAGAAATCTCTCGCGAACGATCCATTCAATACTATCCTCATCAGCACTTAGTGAATCACTACACTGCACATATTCTGTTTGATCTAAAACAACACTTAGAACCTTTAAAAATTCTTCCCCATCCGTTGCAGCTAGAGTATCTTCACCATCAAAATAGCGATGAACCTGGTCACGATACTGAAAACCTTCCTCTGAAAAGAAATAAATCCGGGAATGCCCTTCAATGCTATCAGCAAGAGTTTTTTTTGGTTCTAGATGAAGCGGCGGTACATCTAATCTAAAGGTCGCTCGCGAGGGCTCCATAGTCTTAACCTGTCTTTTTTGAATCGGTAGATAATTTAACTCATACAAGAATTTTCTGCGAGGAGCTTTCAAAAAAGCTCTTTTTAAATAGCTGCAATCGCTTTTTGAGCCACTTCATGAACGGTTGCGCTAGGGGTATCAAAGAAAAGGTCTGCTGCATTAGCTTGATAGAGATCTAAAAACCTTCCCCGAACCGCTTCTTTGAATTGATCATGTTGCTGTTGGGTCACCTCATGAATCGTTGTATCCGTAAAAGCTAAGACTGCTTTCAAGACAGTAAGAAATTGAAAAACAGCGTTTCTAGGTTGAATACTTCCATTGCAGTATTGAATCACTTCTTGCTTGTATGTAAAAGATGCAGCATCAAGGAATGTTGCCTTTCCAGCTAGTTGACATTCTTCCTTCATCTCATCAACGGATTGCCGTCCTGTTTTATTCTGATACAATTGAGGATTTGAAGTTCCGGTTGCGGCTAGTCGTTCCATTTTCTTTTCCTTTGGCACTAAAAAGCACTTAGGATAAAGAAAGAGAAGATTTAATTGAATGCTATAAAAAAAGCTGGGCCCGAATGAGCCCAGCTCTAAAAGAAATTATTCCCCTACAGGAGTGGTTTGATTCCCACGGATCCACTGATACGCAGGCTTTGCTAAGCGGTAGCCTAAGTAAAGCGCTAATAGAAGCAGCCCTACTTTAACTATCGAGCTACCCCCACCTCCTCCAGGAGGAGTTCCTGAGCCTTTTTCTGAACCAAGGAGTGGAGGACCATATGTCCTGAGGCTAGCAGGCATTAGAATAGGTTGTTCCCTAAATTGTTCAGAAGGGGCAACAAGCCTATTGATTCCAGTAATCTCAACCTCTTTTAAACCACCACTCTTCTCATCCATCGCTGCAGCGTAATGAAAGATTGCAATAAACCGTTCTCTCACTACTGAATCTATGGTTTCCTCAGCAAGGAGAGACTGCGCAGGTTGTTTAAGCGTCCCTAACACCATTATTATAACATCAGCTAAATCTCTTTCGCCAACTGGGAAACAGCTAGGAGAACTTAAAGACGAACCAGAGCTATATCCTCGTGTACCATGATAAGGGTGAACGTTTGGCGCTGCATTATAAAATGCAATAATACGCTCAGAAATCTCACTTAAACCGTGCCCTTCAAAGTCAAACTCTCCATCATATGTAGATGATAACTCTTGAAATGCCTCTTCTGGAGGTTGTAGCATAGGGTCTCTCATAGGAACAGCGGCTGCACTTAATGTTTCAGATCCATGGAGTCCATGATGTGTACGATAGTGCGAAGTTGGAGAAGCGCTGAAGCTTGGCACAAAGGACATTGATCGAAGCTGCTCAATTTCTCTAGCTTTCGCACCATGATCCTCAGACCAACATTTTCCAAGACCTTGGCGATTGTCTTCATAGATACGATCAAATTGGCTACGGAGGATTTCTCTTGCACTTGGAACCATTGATGTGCTCATTGATAAGCTAGGTTCAGGAGCCTTTCGACAGTTTTGCAAGATTGCTTTATAGAGAGCATAAAACTCATCTGGATGGTTACAAGGATCTGCAGGACTTCGTTTAGCAAGATACTTTTCAATAACCTCTGAGCCTTCTTCAGCTAGATAATCTTCAATCTCTGTTACCATGGGATCAAGGCGGGAAGGAGAAGTAGGTTCAAATGGAACATAACTCCCAAAGTCCTCTACCCTAAATGGTACTGGTTCAGAAACCATCGCATGAACCGCATGTGATGTTCGTTGAAGCTCTTCCTGATTGACTAGATAAAGCTCTATAAACTTCTCACGAACCCCTTGTTTAACTCGATCGACTTCCGTCTCTCTTCTGCTTTTTGACTCTCTTTGAGTTGTCGCTCCTAAAACAGCTTGTAGCGTATTTAAAAACTCCGCAGCACCTTCAGGAGGATTTGCCTCTTGATTAAAGTATTTGATCACTTCAGCTTTATATTGAAAGCTTGAATCATCAAGAAATGTTGTTCCTCTTCCAAACGCTTGTTCAAACGTTAGTTCAAACGCTTCTGTTCGGGGTGGAGGTGGCGAAAAATCAGTGTGTCTTACTGTTCTGTCATGAGAGGTAGGAAAAGCTCCGTCCATAATCATCCTTTTTGTTACAGGAGTTAAAAAATTGGTGACTAGCGTAACGCAGAACCACTTTCTTGACGAGGAATTTAAAAGAAATATAAGGATATTTTTAATTTGTCATTGAGAAATCGGGTACAATCCATAAGAGCTTGTAGCATAAAATTTATGCAAAAAAAAGAGCCCTTAAGATTTCTCTTAAGGGCTCATGACAAAAACCTGGCGACGTCCTACTCTTCCATACTCTAGTGCATAGTACCATCGGCGATGAAGTGCTTAACTGCTGAGTTCGGGATGGGATCAGGTGTGTCCACTTCTCTATGGTCACCAAGATAAGACTAATCCGCTTGCAAATGTGCAAGCTAACTTTAAACAACGCTTGAGAATTGCCTTTTTTCTTCGAAAAGAAAAAAGAAAGATCAAGCCTATGGATGTATTAGTACTGGTTAGCTCAATGTATTACTACACTTACACACCCAGCCTATCAACCCTGTAGTCTTCAGGTCATCTCATAGGGATACTTTATCTTGAAGGAGGCTTGGCGTTTAGATGCTTTCAACGCTTATCCTTTCCGAACGTAGCTACCCGGCAATGCTCTTGGCAGAACAACCGGAACACCATTGGTTCGTCCACTTCGGTCCTCTCGTACTAGAAGCAGCTCTTCTCAAGTATCCTGCGCCCACAGCAGATAGGGACCAAACTGTCTCACGACGTTTTGAACCCAGCTCGCGTACCGCTTTAATTGGCGAACAGCCAAACCCTTGGGACCTTCTTCAGCCCCAGGATGCGATGAGCCGACATCGAGGTGCCAAACCGCCACGTCGATATGAACTCTTGGTGGCGATAAGCCTGTTATCCCCGGAGTACCTTTTATCCGTTAAGCGACGGCGATTCCACTTTCCACCGCCGGATCACTAAACCCTACTTTCGTACCTGCTCGACTTGTAGGTCTCGCAGTCAACTTGTCTTATACTTTTACGCTCAATTCGTGATTGCCAACCACGATGAGACAAGCTTTGGACTCCTCCGTTACTTTTTAGGAGGAAACCGCCCCAGTCAAACTGCCCGTCTGACAATGTCCGAACCCCAGATTCATGGGGCTTCGTTAGATTTCCGACATGTCAAGGCCGGTATTTCAAGGATGATTCCAGAAACCCTGACGAGTCTCTTTCACTATCTCCCGGCTATCCTACACATGACAAGTCAAAAGCCAATATCAGAGTACAGTAAAGGTTCACGGGGTCTTTCCGTCTAGCTGCGGGTAAACGGCATCTTCACCGCTACTACAATTTCACCGAGTCTCTCGTTGAGACAGTGCCCAGATCGTTACGCCATTCGTGCAGGTCGGAACTTACCCGACAAGGAATTTCGCTCGATTAGTCTTCTACTATTTCTAGTAAAGTCGGACTCTATCTTAGTTTGAATCCTCAAGAAACACTTTCTAGTTGTTTCTCTTGGTGCTGAAGACGATTCATTTGATTCTTCAGGTTTCGAATCTCTTCGATTCCTTCTGGTGTCAAATGGTCGCCTCTCTTAATTTTAAGCAGAACTTTTCTGAATTTTTGAAACTCTATTCCTTTCTTTGTTTTAAGCGTATGCTTTTCAAAGAAGGGAATAATCATTTCCGTTAAGTGCTCAATGCCTCTTACACGGTAAGCCATTCGATCGCTATGGTTCTTACGAACCACACCACAACCGAAAAAAGCTTTAAGTGCATAGAGAACTTGAACATCTCGCTCATGTTGAACAACGGTGAATTGAAATTGGATCTCTTCTTTTCGATTTATCGAAATATCAAATTCTCCAACTGCATCCACGAAGCCAACAATCCATTGTGCTTGTAAATCCATTTCAAACTCCAAACGTTTGGTCTCTGAGGATTTTAATCTCAGTTGATCAGTCTGCTTGTTACATTCCAAGTGTTCTGACCAATTTTCAACAATTAATCTTTCCTGCGGATTGCCACCATGTCTACTAGGATTATTACTGCCATATTCATATCTCAGCAATTTTAAAAGTTAGTTTTTTCCTGCGTAATCATCCACACCTTTAATCTTCTCTGCATCTCTCCTATCTACTTGATAGGAGTTGCTTCGATAAATTTAAATTTGTGACGCTTACTTTGTAAAAATTCTAGCTTTTAAAATTGCTGAGATATAGATGACGAGTACCTAATAGCTTTTGAAGGGTTTCCCGCATATAGTTTGGTTTTACTAAGGCTAGCTATTAACCTTAGGACCGTTATAGTTACGGCCGCCATTCACCAGGGCTTAAATTCAATGCTTCGCCCCGAAGGGCTGACATCTCCTTTTGACCTTTTGGCATTGGGCAGGCATCACACCATATACTTCCTCTTAGACGAGTTTGCATAGTGCTGTGTTTTTGTTAAACAGTCGCCTGGGCCGATTCACTGCGACCTCCAAGCGCTTAACCGCGAAGGTATCACGCCCAAAGGCTCCTCTTTTCCCGAAGTTACGAGGACAATTTGCCGAGTTCCTTAACGAGAGTTCTCTCGCGCGCCTGAGAATATTCTTCCCACCTACCTGTGTCGGTTTTGGTACGGTCACCATCAACAGCTAGAGGTTATTTCTTGGAAGCATCGCTCCACACCATCGGTTCCTCCGAAGATTCCCCTTGTCATACACCTAGCTTTCCGTCAGCGGATTTACCTACTGACCAGCCTCATGCACAAACGGACATCCAATAGCCCGCATGCTTTACTTACTCCGTCACCCCATCACTATAGTTTTAGGTGGCGTAGGAATATTTAACCTACTTTCCATCGCTTACGCTTTTCAGCCTCAGCTTAGGGACCGGCTAACCCAGGGAAGACGAGCTTTACCCTGGAAACCTTAGGTTTTCGGCGAGGGAGATTCTCACTCCCTTTATCGTATACTTATGCCATGCATCCTCACTAGTATGCGCTCCAACACTCCTTACGGTATATCTTCACCGCACATACTACGCTCTCCTACCGCGTACCACTAATGTGGCACACCCGCGATTTCGGCTCTATACTTAGTCCCGATCATTATCGGCGCAAAGTCTCTCGATTGGTGAGCTGTTACGCACTCTTTAAATGGTGGCTGCCTCTAAGCCAACATTCCAACTGTCTAAGAAACTTCACATCCTTACTCACTTAGCATAGAATTAGGGGCCTTAATCGGCGATCTGGGCTGTTCCCCTTTCGACAATGAAGCTTATCCCCCACTGTCTATCTCCCGACTTAACTCATAGTATTCGTAGTTTGGTTTCCGTTGGTAGGCCGGTAGGCCCCCTCGGGAATCCAGTGCTCTACCCCCATGAGTCTCAAAGTCGAGGCTAACCCTAAAGTTATTTCGGAGAGAACAAGATATCTCCAAGTTTGATTGGCCTTTCACCCCTATCCACAGTTCATCCAAATATTTTTCAACATATACTGGTTCGGACCTTCACAAGGTGTTACCCTTGCTTCATCCTGACCATGGATAGATCACTTGGTTTCGTGTCTGCATCATACGACTTAATGCGCTATTTACGCTCGCTTTCACTTCGGCTCCGGAACGGATGTCCCTTAACCTAGCCGTATAACACAACTCGCTGGCTCATCATGCAAAAGGCACGCCATCAGCCGTGATTCCTAAAAGGAACCATAGGCCTCTGACCGCTTGTAAGCTGCTGGTTTCAGATTCTATTTCACTCCCCTAACAGGGGTTCTTTTCACCTTTCCATCACTGTACTTGTGCACTATCGGTCATCGAGTAGTATTTAGCCTTGGAGAGTGGTCTCCCCAGATTCAGACCGGGTTTCACGTGTCCGGCCCTACTCAGGTGCTAATCTCACAAATGCTTTCCTTTTACACACGGGGCTCTCACCCTGTATCGCCCAACTTCCCAGAAGGTTATGTTAGGTTCACATTTGCTTTATGACTAGTCCTACAACCCCGAAAATAAATTTTCGGTTTGGGCTATTCCCACTTCGCTCGCCGCTACTACGGGAATCTCGTTTGATTTCTCTTCCTCTGCCTACTTAGATGTCTCAATTCAGCAGGTTTGCCTTCCTAACCTATGTATTCAGTTAGAAATAATGGAGGATTAACTCCACTGGGTTTCCCCATTCGGAAATCTCTGGCTCAATGCTTCTTTCCAGCTCGCCAGAGCTTATCGCAGGTATGCGCGTCCTTCATCGCCTCTCGATGCCAAGGCATCCACCAACAGCCCTTATTAGCTTGATCTAATAAGTTTTGCTTCTCTAGTTTAAACTAGAGATATAAGTATCATTTACCAAAAATGGTTAATATACTTAGATATTCAATCGACTGTCTTCTCATGAATAAATTCACGAAAAAACTGCGATTGAATATCCAGTTCTCAAGCGCTGTTTAAAATCAGCTTAATTGTAGTACATTCGATAGGTTATCGAATGTTACTCACATTTTCTTTATTTTAATCAGCTTTTCGCAATTCAAAAGCACGATTAGTGCTTTTGATTTACTTGATTAGTCTTATCTTCTGTCAAGATAGCTTGTTATTCAACAGCGAAAGCGAAGCGACAAAGGGCTTAAGATTTGCCCAACCGTAGATTCGTAATACCTCAAGGATATTACTATCTTCGTCCATAAAGGAGGTGATCCAGCCGCACCTTCCGGTACGGCTACCTTGTTACGACTTCATCCCAGTCATCAGCCTCACCTTCGGCGCCTCTCTCCTTGCGGTTGAGTCAGCGACTTCGGGTAAAACCAACTTCCATGATGTGACGGGCGGTGTGTACAAGGCCCGGGAACGTATTCACGACGTTATTGCTGACACGTCATTACTAGCAATTCCAACTTCAAGAAGTCGAGTTGCAGACTTCTATCCGAACTGGGATCGGTTTTAGGGATTTGCTCCACCTTTCGGCTTCGCTGCCTTCTGTACCGACCATTGTAGCACGTGTGTAGCCCCAGACATAAAGGCCATGCGGACTTGACGTCATCCTCACCTTCCTCCTAGTTAACCTAGGCAGTCTCGTTAGAGTCCCCACCATTATGTGTTGGTAACTAACGACAAGGGTTGCGCTCGTTGCGGGACTTAACCCAACACCTCACGGCACGAGCTGACGACAGCCATGCAGCACCTGTGTAAAGGCCCTTGCGGGAAACTCTATCTCTAGAGCGGTCCTCTACATGTCAAGCCTGGGTAAGGTTCTTCGCGTTGCATCGAATTAAACCACATGCTCCACTGCTTGTGCGGGCCCCCGTCAATTCTTTTGAGTTTCACCCTTGCGGGCGTACTCCCCAGGTGGCATACTTAACGCGTTAGCTACGGCACAGTCGGGGTTGAGTCCAACTACACCAAGTATGCATCGTTTACGGCAAGGACTACCAGGGTATCTAATCCTGTTTGCTCCCCTTGCTCTCGCGTCTCAGCGTCAGGAATAAACTAGAAAACCGCTTTCGCCACCGGTGTTCTTCCAAATATCTACGCATTTCACCGCTACACTTGGAATTCCGTTTTCTCCGTCTACCCTCAAGACAAGTAGTTTCAAATGCAGCTTCGAAGTTGAGCTCCGAAATTTCACATCTGACTTACCAATCCGCCTACACGCTCTTTACACCCAATAAATCCGATTAATGCTTGCACCCTCCGTATTACCGCAGCTGCTGGCACGGAGTTAGCCGGTGCTTCTTTACCAGGTACCCTCAAATCGAGTAAATATTAGTTACTCTCTCTTGTTCCCTGGCGAAAGGACTTTACAACCCGAAGGCCTTCATCGTCCACACGGCGTCGCATCGTCAGGCTTTCGCCCATTGCGAATGATTCTCGACTGCAGCCTCCCGTAGGAGTCTGGGCAGTGTCTCAGTCCCAGTGTTGGCGGTCAACCTCTCAGTCCGCCTAGACGTCTTAGCCTTGGTGCGCCTTTACCACACCAACAAGCTGATATCCCATGAGCCGCTCTCTCTCCGTAAGGCCCCGAAGGGTCCCCTACTTTGAAGGTACCGGGCTACCCCGGACCTCCTCATTCGGTATTAGCGGCCGTTTCCAACCGTTATCCCCAGGAAAGAGGTACGTTACTCATGTATTACTAACCCTTTCGCCACTAAGTAGCAAGCTACTTCGTTCGACTTGCATGCCTCATCCACGCCGTCAGCATTCAATCTGAACCAGGATCAAATTCTCATTGAAAATTTAATCTTTTATCTAGCCGAAGCTAGATTGATTCTCGAATACTATATGATTATATCATGTGTTTCGAGTTAAAGTTTGATAGGGGCATATCGAAAATAAATTCAATACGCTCAAACCTTAAGCTTTGTCACTTCAATTTCGCTGTCAAAATAACTCTTGAAAACTCGAGGGCTTTCAGTTTCGTTTCTCGTACCGTTTTGGCTTAAGAAAGAATACAAGACAATACAACAGGGCTAATTTTTACGCAAACGATTTTGTTTTTTTTCTGCTTTTTCTTTTTGCTTCTCTATGAACTTTCGATCTTAGAACCTGTTATGAGCACGATTTGGGGCGATAAAAAAAAGCCTCACGCCCTAAAAAAAATAGGCAGAATCTCTTTCAATTGATCTTTATGAGACTATCAATTGTTGATTTGAATGACTTATACTTTATTTCAAATATCGCCACGTTGTGTTAAAATTGAGACCATCTTTTTTGATAGATTTTGGCTTCTTTAAGTCGAAACCATTGTCTATTACGCTGGGTGTTTCCATTCATTCCAATGATTCATTGCTAATCGGAATGTTTAACAGAAAGGAGAAATTAAAAGAGATAAACATAGAAGAGCATTCCAAGAATGTAGCCGATAAAGACAGGAATGCTAATCTTTTTTAGGTAGGAGAAAAAGTCGACCTTTTCAAGCCCCATTAGAGCTACTCCAGCAGAAGATCCCATCACAAGAATACTTCCTCCTGTTCCAGCAGCATAAGCGATCATTAACCAAAGAGGAGAATCGGTTGGGATGGTTTGAAGATCGTACATCCCCATGGTTGCAGCAACAAGGGGAACATTATCAACGATAGCGGATACGACTCCGATCACTGTAGCAATAATGGCTTCATTCCCGACATGTTGATTCAACCACTGCGCCGCCCCATCTAGAATGCCTGTCGATTCTAATGCATTAACACTTAGAAGAATTCCTAAGAAGAAGAGGATGCTGGATACATCGATCTTTGTCAGAATATGAGGAACGCGGAGGTGGTGTCTTTGCTCATGGCGATGATGCATAATATCGGTAATGAGCCACATAATCGAAAGAGAGATCAACATCCCCATAAAGGGAGGGAGTCCGGTGACAGCCTTGAAGACAGGGACAAAGAGGAAAAGAATAATCCCGACAAAAAAGACCAGTTTGGCACCAGGCTCTAATGGTTCATCTCTGAAATCAATTTCTGATTTTGGGAAGTTACCTTTAAGCGTAAAAGTAAAGATGAGCAAAGGGAAGAGCATCGATACTAAGCTTGGCAGAAAGAGCTCAACAATCACTTTGGTTGTTGTAATCTGCCCACCAATCCAAAGCATTGTTGTAGTCACATCTCCAATAGGGGTCCATGCACCTCCTGCATTTGCTGCAACAATGACCATACAGGAATAGATAAACCGTTCATGTTTGTGAGGGATCAGCTTCCTTAAGATCGAGATCATCAAAATGGTTGTCGTTAAGTTATCGAGAACAGCAGACAGAAAAAAAGCAATAAAACAGGTGATCCATAACATCTTCTTTTTTGACTTCGTATGAAGATGATGAATAAACGTATTGAAACCCTTATGAGAATCAATCAGCTCTACCATGGTCATTGCACCTAAGAGAAAAAAGAGGATCTGCGACACATCACTAAGATGGGTATTTAAAAAGGCTAAACTCGTATGAAGAGGTTGTGGGTCTCCCACAAAGTAAATGAGCCAACAAATGACGGCCATAAAAAGACCGACTGCCGTTTTATTGACGTGAATCAGAAATTCAAGGATGATGGCAGCATAACCAATGCAAAAAACAGCAATGAGAAAATTATGAGAAAGTGTAAAAATATCCGTTTCCATGCAAAGGCCTCACGAAAAGCCTAACCGCTCCTTTCTTAAAACTCAAGTTTTGAAATAACGAAAAGAACAATAGTTTGCAATGAAGCGATTTTCAACGGTTAAGCCAGAAATAAAAAAACGACTCCTAATTAAAGGAATGACCTTAAGTTTTGTGGGGATTATTCTCCTAATAGGAATGGGAACTTTTGCTACAGTCGATACCCTTTTAACTTGGGGAATCCCTTCTTTTTTCTTGGCCATTTTTTTGATTGGAATCGGACTCATCCCTTATCGCAACTTAACGCGACTAGAAACCCACCCTCATCAATTGATTTTCGAAAAAGATCATCTTATTTTTATTTCTACAAGAGGAAACCAGCTGACAGTCCCCTATCAAAACATCGATAACATTTCTTATACTGAAACAATGAATCGGTATGGAATCCGACTAGACTTAAAGGAAGGCAACCCTCTTTTTTTCCCTTACTTTTCAGACGATCCCAGCTTGAACGAGATCGTGCATCCGAATCAGTCCAATGAGACGGTCTGATTCTACCACAGGCATGACATTCACCCACTTCTTCGGATCTTTTTGCATCAACTTCAAAGCCTCTAAAGCTTTCTTCCCTTTTTCTGTTGCAATGCAAGAAGGAGTCATCAACTCTTCCATGGTCTTTTCAAGCATTCTTGCGGGATCTGTTTGAAGGGTTCGCCTTAAATCTCCATCGGTAAAAATGCCTCTGAAGTTTTTTTTCTCGTCGACAATTAAAAGGCAGCCACATTTTTTATCTGTCAGAGTGACAAGCGCCTCTCGCAAGCGATCATTCGGAGTACAAATAGGAAGCCCTTCACCTTTTAGCATCAAATCTTCGACGGTGAGGGTGATTTTTTTACCGATCGACCCAGCGGGATGATTGAGAGCATATTCATCGAGGCTAAATTGTTTTGCTTTCATCAGACCTACAGAAAGAACATCCCCAAAAATCAGTTGAATCGCGGTTGAAGTCGTCGGTGCTAAATCAAAAGGACAAAGCTCTTTGTTCAAAGGAAGGTAAATTCCTAAATCACACCCATTCAAAAGTTTTGAATGAGGATTGGACACCCAAGCAACTGTTTTCGCTCCTTTTTTCTGCGCATAGGGAACCAAGCTTAACAGCTCTTCACTCTCTCCACTTTTACTGATACAAATCAGGACATCTTTTTTTGTCACAATTCCGATGTCACCGTGTAGGGCATTCATCGGAGGAAGATAAAGGGCTTTGGTTCCTGTAGAAATCATGGTCATCGCCAGTTTTTCAGCAATGATTCCACTTTTACCTACCCCTGTGAAAATGAGCATGCCTTCACATTTCAAGAAAAGATCAAAAATTTTTTCAGCTTTCTCTGTTTCAATTTGATCGAAAAAATAATTCAGATTTCGCTGGTACTCTTCAAAGAGATCTTTTAACATCTTTTTTCTATAGGTTCTTGATTACTTAATCCTGAATAATATAATGCAAGAGATAATGACGCAAGTACTACCATCTATTAAAAGGAGTGTTTTGTGAGCGAAAAAGTCCCCATTACAGTAGCAAGAGGAGACGGAATTGGCCCTGAAATTATGGAGGCCACCCTTAAAATTCTAGAAGGCGCTGGAGCCCAGATAGAAATTCATGAGGTTGAAATTGGTGAAAAAATTTATCTCGGCGGTCATCCTACCGGTATTGAAGATAAAACATGGGAAACCATCAGAAAGACAAAAGCTTTTTTGAAGGCTCCGATTACCACTCCACAAGGTGGAGGGTTCAAAAGTTTAAATGTCACCATCCGAACAACGCTCGGTTTGTATGCAAATATTCGCCCTTGCGTTTCTTATTCTCCTTTTGTAGCAACTAAACATCCTGAAATGGATGTCGTCATTGTACGCGAAAATGAGGAAGACCTTTATTCAGGAATTGAATACCGGCAGTCGCCTGAAGTCTGCGAATCGATTAAGCTAATCTCTCAGCCTGGATCTGAAAAAATTATCCGCTATGCTTTTGAGTATGCAAAGACAAATAACCGTAAGAAAGTGACCTGTTTTGTCAAAGACAATATCATGAAGCTTTCGGATGGACTCTTCCATCAAGTCTTTGGAGAAGTCGCAAAAGAGTATCCCGATATCGAAAGTGACCACTGGATTGTCGACATTGGGGCAGCAAAACTGGCCGATACTCCCGAAGCTTTTGATGTTGTGGTCATGCCCAATCTCTACGGAGATATCCTTTCGGATGTGGGAGCTCAAATTGCTGGATCAGTCGGCCTTGTGGGCTCTGCAAACATTGGGGACCATGGAGCGATGTTTGAAGCTATCCATGGTTCTGCTCCTCGTCGAGCAGGTCAAAATGTTGCAAATCCTTCAGCTCTCATTTTAGCTTCAGTTTTAATGCTGATCCACATTGGGCAAAGTGATTGTGCAGAAAATATCCACAATGCTTGGCTAAAAACTCTTGAAGATGGAATCCACACTTATGACATCTATAAAGAAGGGGTCAGCAAAGAAAAGGTGGGAACTCAGGAGTTTGCAGGAGCTGTTATCGAACGGTTAGGACAAAAGCCCTCTCAACTTCATCCGGTTTCTTACAAAAATAAGGAAGAAAAAGCGCAAACTTTTAAGCGAAAAGAGATCCAAACCAAGCGAGAACTCGTGGGGGTCGATCTATTTATTTACTCTCCAGATTCTCTTGATGTTTTTGTTTCTAAAATCACCGACGAAAGTTTTGATGACTATAAAATTGAGATGATCAGTAATCGTGGTGCCCGCGTTTATCCGAATGGAATGCCAGAAACTTTTTGCATCGATCAGTGGCGTGTCCGTTTTAGACCTAAAGATGGGGTTTGCACGCAAGAAGGGATTGCTAGCCTGTTCTCATCGGTTGTCGATGCTGGGTTTGATATCATCAAAACAGAGCATCTCTATGATTTTGATGGAAAGCCGGGTTACTCTTCTCCAAAAGGTTGAGATTTATGATCTATTCAAGTAGAATTTTCTCTATGAAATGGATTGTAGTCTTATTAGGAGTGACCATCATGGCTTTTGGGAATGATTCCCCTTATATTCCTCCACATCACCCAATGCTGCAGGAACAGTCAAAAGCGATTCCTTTAAAAGAAATCTCGAGTGAGAAGATTCAAGGAATCATTGATAACATGCTGGAGATTGCTCTCGAAGAGCGAAAAGAAGGTCGAATGGTGGGCCTTGCGGCTCCCCAAGTTGGTATTCCGCTCCAAATCATCTTAGTCGATATGAAGATCTCTCCTGAGCGGCTTGACTTTTCCCATCCTCCTGAAGTGTTTATCAATCCTGTCATCACTTGGAAATCTGAAGACATTGAAGACTTTCGTGAAGGGTGCTTTTCAACAGGCTCTTTAGCAGGAATGGTTCCCCGCCATCAATCTGTTCATGTTGAAGCCTACAATCGCAAGGGCGAAAAGGTCAAACTCGAACTTGAAGGGTATACTGCACGGATTTTTCAACATGAAGTGGATCATTTAAACGGTCTACGCTTTCCAGATAGAATCACTAACTTTGAAAACCTTCATTGGGTAGAAGCTGACGAAATCGAAGAGTACCGCGCTAACTTCGAAAATTGGCCCAAAAAATGCTCTAAAGATGAGTGGCTCTCTTTTATCAAAGAGGCTCCACCTCAATTATGAAGCAGCTCCCTGTTGTCTAAAGTAATTCATACCAATACCCACAATAGTTGCTAATACAGCAAAAGCAACAGCTCCGACCATATAGGATTTATAGGATCGTGTAGAGGTTGAAGGAGGAAGAGGAAGTGGCACAGGTTCTTGCCCCGTTAATTCTTCACCATTCCGATAGATTGCCGGCGCTACAAGTCCCAGAGCATCGTCTACTTCATCGCCTGCATATCCATAATTTATGGTATCTATCACCACACCTTTTTCATCATCAAGCTTGTACTGAAATCCAGGCTCATAAAGAGTGACATACTGACAGGCATAAATATCTGCTTGAGGAATAATTCTTGATGCAACGCGCGCAATATTGTTTTCAACCGTTTTATTACCCGCTAAACATGCATGAAAAAGGAGAATCGAATCTTTATTCATCAGCGTGCTTAAATTTTGAAATCCTGTAGCCCTTTCTTCATCAGTCAAATTCGGATCAGTACTAACAATGGTTCCCTCTTGAACTCTCAAATCACCTACCCTTCTAGTATTACCGTGATCAGCTATAACGAGTAAATCAACAGGACTTTTATCTGCTGCGATATGATCAAAGAAAGCGCGACTCGTCTTAAATAAAGTCACTTCATAGCCTTGCCTTCTCAAGATATCCATATTTATTTCTCTATCACTATCTCTATCTGGAGTACGAAGAGCTGGATCTCCTTCTTTTGCTGTTACAACAAAATAGGCCCGTTTCTTGGGAGTTGCAACTGAAGGTTGCTGATGAATCCCAGCAGCAAGCATTTCTCCATGTTCAGAAAGTGCATCCTGTGGGTGCTGAATCTCTAATTGATCAAGATCACCCATCGGATCGATAACTGGCGCTGAAAACGCATCTGTTGAAGAAGTTGTTGTAGCCATACCATTACCCTCCTTCTTACGATGCTTGACTTCTGTTATATAACCAAAGGCCGGTCCCAATAGCTGCAGCAATTGTCCCTGCAACGACAGCTCCTACAACATAAGGATTGTATCCATTTGATCTTCGTCTAGCAAAAAGCTCTGGTGGGATCTCGATAGGATCTTGACCGGTCATTTCTTTCCCACCTCTATAGATTGTTGGATCAACAATCGAAGTCATTGTATCCCCTTCCTTAGAATTCCCATACACAATGGTGTCAATCACAGGTTTATCATCTTTGTCACCTTTGAAAATAAATCCAGGTTCACATTCTGTGACATGTTGAGAAGCATATACAGTTGTTTGTGGGAGGACTTCTGAAGCAACTTTCGCAATATTGCGTTCAATCGTCTTATTTCCCGTTAAACACGCATCAAAAAGAAGAATCGAATCTTCATTCATAATCGATCTTAAACTTTGGAATCCATTTGTTCTTTCTTCTTCGGTTAGGCCTTGATCCGTACAAATAATATTCTCGCCTCTGACCCATAGATCACCGATCTGATAAGGGGTTCCATGATCACTAATGACTAATAAATCAACCTTAGAAGGATCTGCTTTGATATGATCCAGGAAGGCACGATTTGTTTTAAAAGCCACCACTTCGTAACCAACTCTTTGAAGAATTTCCATATTGAACTCTCGTTCGCGGGTCATCTTCTCACTGTGAAAAGCTTCATCACCATCTTTAGCTTTAATCCAAAAGTAGGCACGTTTCTTGGTCGCTGTTCCAGCCTCAGGCTGTCCTTGAATTCCATCGGCCAGCGTTTGAGCATGTTCTGAAAGTTCTTGTTGAGGTTGTTGAATCTCACGCTCTTGCTGATCACCCATTGGATCTCTAAAATCCTCTATAGGGTCAAATCCTGAAGATACAGATAATTCTGTAGATGAACTTATAGCATCCATTATTATTTCTCCTTTCCCGCTTAACTAAGTAATATTATAACATAAAGTTTTGTTTTTATTAAATTTTAAACTTTACATTTTATTTAAATAAAAATGTAAATAATTTAAAATTAATAACTTAAAAAATAACAATTAAGAATTTATTATCTAGTTGATAATCAATCACTTATAAAAAAAGAACGCCGTCACCATCCAAAAATCAACTTAACCAACTTACAATAAATATGATAAGTTTGTTTTGCTGGTTAATGCTACCCATGGTATGATCTCGCGTAGAATTTTTAAGAAATCACATATTTTCTAGGAAAATTTATTAGGGGTTTATTTCATGGAAGTTATTCAAAGTCGTACATCAGCTCTGACGACACCTATTAGTGTCACACCAACAATGGAATTTGAGGCTCTTGCCAAAGAAATGGACATCTACTCTTGGTCTACCCTTCAAGAACTTCAAGATCAAAGGTTTGCTGAAGGCTTACACCTCTATATTTGCGTTGTGAGAGAAGGAGAAAAGGCTTTTTACTTTGATGCTTCAAAGTTTATGGAAGATTGCATTCGAAACCATCGGATCATAAATAACCCTATGACTAGAAACCCCTTTGAAGACTTTGAGATCTATGTTTCAACACAGGCTCATCCCAACTTCAAGCTCTTTATGAGAAAAGATGAGGCAGTGCAGAACCCTAATTTCTACCCTATCTACTGGAACGACTCAACGATCAGCAAGGCAGACAGACTCATTTTCATGACCCGCTATGCCAAACACTTTGAAGAGACAGACCTCGATAAAGCCCTAGCTGTTTATAAATTGGCTGCCGAGCGTGGAAGTACAGCAGCTAAACTCCGCTTAGCAAGCATTTATTCAGATAGAAACGAGCGTGATGCTGCAGTTCAGTGGCTCTACGCCTCTGTTCAAGACTCCAATACCTCAACTGAAAATCTCTTTGCGTGCGCAAGAAAACTCACACGTTTACAAGCTCCTAAACTTGCTGTTGAAGCCTATACCATCATGGCCAATCGAGGAAATCAATATGGTCTTGGTGGTGTGATCCGCTTTTATGAACAAGGATGTGGAACTTTCGCAAAAGATCCTCTTAAAGCGGCTCAATGGCGACAACAACTACCACCACAATGGCGTGATCAGCCAATCACAGCTTATTTTACTCACCTGCAACAGCCCCAGGCTCATCCTGCGCAACAAGTAGCACAAAATGATGGTTGGAGTCTTTCAGGCATCATTTATTCTGCTGCCACCGTCGCGAGCAATGTTCTCTCCGGAATTAAAGGATATCTTTCCTCTTAGAGCGGTTAGTGCTAAATCAATTTAGCTATAGGTGGGGTTTTCGAGCTGGTTTTTAATCTCTGCTAGGAACTCACACCCATACATTCCATCGATCACGCGATGATCAAAAGATAGGGACAGATGCATGATTGAACGAATTGCCATCGTATCATCATCTAATGCAACGACTTTTTTAGTAATTGCGCCAACTCCAAGGATCGCCACTTCGGGCTGACGAATGATCGGGGTTCCAATAAGGGTTCCTGACATCCCAAAGTTTGTCATGGTAATGGTTCCCTCTTTCACTTGATCAGGCTCTAGATTTCCTGTTCGAGCTTTTTCTGAAAGAGTTGCAACTGTGCGAGCAATCTCTTTAAGAGTGAGTCGATCACAATTCGCAATCACAGGAACTAAGATTCCCTGATCAACACTCACTGCAATTCCTAGATTCACACTTTTCTTAATCACAATCGTATCTTTTTCTAGAGAAGCATTAATCATTGGGTACTTTATCGCAGCTGTACCAATCGCTTTGGCAATATGACTTGTGATGGTCATTTTATAGCCGTTTTCTTGAAGAAAACTCTCTTTGGTTGCCTTCAGCTGTTTCATAAGAGCTGTCACATCCACTTCATTGACAAGTGTTGCATGAGGTGCGGTATAAAAAGAATCGACCATGGCGTCGGCAATCATTTTCCGCATTGTCGACATCTTAACGCGCTCCACTTCCCCCGTACTTTGGGCTGGAGCCTTTCTGTTTTCGAGATATTTTTCTAGGTCCCGTTTTGAAAGACGCCCCCCCGCTCCTGTTGCAGGGATATTTTCAAGTTCTGAAAGATCAACACCCTTTTCCTGAGCAATTTTTAAGACAACTGGCGTATAGAATCCTGTTTTAGAAGAGGCAGAAGGAGTTTCAACTTCTTCTTCAACCGTTTTTTGAGCCACATCTTCGACCTGAGCCGACTCAGCTGTTGCAATCATTGCAAGAGAGGCCCCAACATCTAATTCTTGATCAGGATTGGCAAGAATTTTTGTCACTTTTCCTGAAACAGGAGAAGGAATCTCACTATTGACTTTGTCAGTGGAGACTTCTAAAAGCGGTTCATCTAGTTTAACGGTATCTCCCACTTTCTTGAACCACTGAACAACTGTGGCACTGACGATACTTTCTCCAAGCTTAGGAAGTTTTATTTCTATTTCGTCTGACATGAAATGATCTCACTTATTTACTCTAACCATGTGACAGCATGATATTTCTTTTCATCGATTTGATTTTCTTTCTTTGCAACAAAGACGGCTGCAACCGCATCTCCTAAAATATTCACAACAGCAGAAACCATTTCTCTTAACCGATCCACTCCAGCAACAAGAGCAATTCCCTCTAAGGGAAGCCCCATCGCGTTGAGAACAACTGAAAGCATCACAATCCCCGTTCCAGGAATCCCTGCAGCACCAATTGCTGAAACAAGTGAAACCACAACAAGAATGATGATCTTTACAACTGTTACTTCAATTCCATACGCTTGTGCAATAAAAATTGCAGAAATCGCTTGTCCAATCGCTGCCCCGTTCATATTGATCGTGGAACCTAGAGAAAGGACAAACCCAGAAATATCTGGAGAAATTCCCAAATGGTTACGTGCGCAATCTAAAGAAACCGGAAGGGTGGCAGAACTACTACTCGTCGTAAAAGCTAGAGCAATCGCATCTTTCATCCCCTTAAAGAACGGAGCCACTTTAAGTTTTGCTAAATAACGGAGAGAAAGGGCAAAGACAAAAAAGATTTGAAGCGCACAAGCAATATAGTTGCAAAGGAGGAATTTAAATAATTGAAGAACCAGATCGATGCCAACAGTACTCACCGCAGCAGCAATCAATGCAAAAACACCATAGGGAGCTAGTCTCATAATGAAGTGTGTTAGAGAATACATCGTTTCACTGACTGACTCTAAAAGTCTCAGAACAGGCTTTCCTTTTTCCCCTGTCATCGTAATGGCAAAAGCAAAGAAAATCGCAAAAACAATAATCTGTAAAACATTTCCTTCAGCAAAAGCTGCAAAAGGATTGGAAGGGACCACTCCAAAAAGAAAATCAATGAGTCCCATTGTTTGTTTCGAAGAGAGATGTCCCGCTGGAATAGGAAGTTGGAGGGCGGCTCCGGGTTTCACAATAAAAACAAGAAGGAGGCCAAAGAAAATCGCAACAACTGTTGTCCCCGCATAAAAAAGAACGGTTCGAATTCCAATCCGGCCGAGTTTTTTTGGGTCACTAATGTGACACATTCCAACGACCAAAGATGAAAAAACGATCAGACCAACAAGCATTTTTAATAAATCGATGAACGCTTTTCCGAAACGCTCTACAAGCACATGAAAGAAATCTGTAATCGAATAATCGAAAAGAATGAGTTCTCTTTTTCCTAGAACAAGTCCTGCGATAATTCCTAAAACAAGACCCACAATAATTTTAATCCAAGGCTTCATCCACACTCCTTTCTAGGAAGTATGGTTTGGATTTTTCCAAGGAGCTCTTCATAGCGCTCTTTACCTGTCACCACTTGAAGCTCTGCTTTCAAATAGCCTATTGGCAGAGGAAGTTCTAAGTCTAGCGGAAGTTTGACCCAATCTTTTTCTGAACAAACAAGGATATCACATCCACTTTCTACGCACCGCTGAGCAAATAAAGCTAGCTCGTCTTCTGTCGGGCCAATATGATCTGGAAGGATCCACTTTTGAGCAAGATCGCCTCCCATTTCTGAAAGGGTTTTAAAGAAAGAATCAGGCTTACCTAGACCACAAAATGCTGCAACCCTTCTGTCTTTTAGATCGCGCAAGCTTTCTCCTGATGCCATTTCAATGTCTTGCGGGACCATTCGCGTTCCAATAATTGGAGCCTTTGTCCAAGCACTAATCTCCTTTTCCATCTCATGAAAATGATTCAAGTCTTGGATATGGTTTACGATAATTGCATCAGCAGACTGTAACCGTTTTGGAGAATCGCGCAGATAACCTCTCGGAAGGAAAAAGCCTCGACCATAAAGATCATCCCCGTGAAGCATCACAAGTTCTAAATCGCGATGAAGAGAGCGGTACTGCATGCCATCATCGAGTAAAATCATATCGGCATCATGATAAACCGCACGTTCAGCATTTAAAACGCGGTCTTTCCCAACAAAGAGGACTGCCTCAGGCAGAGATTTAAAGAGAAGATAGGCTTCGTCTCCACACACTTCTGGAGTAATTCTTGACTGTTCAATCAAGTGGAGACTCCCTCCAATCTTTTCTATTTCCGAGCGATACCCTCTAGATAGTATAGAGACCTTTCCACTTGCCCGAAGATCTTTAGCAAGGCGCTGAATAAACGCTGTCTTACCTGTGCCCCCAGCAATGATATTTCCAATACTAATTACAGGAACAGCGACTTTGTTTTCCTTAAACCAGCGGCGATCAAAGGCAAAATTACGGAGCTTAACACCCAGCTCAAAAACACCACTCATCGCGCGAAGAGCACCCTTAATAAAAAAACCTTTCCGTCTTCCTTCGATGACATCAACAATGTAGGATTGAGTGCTGATCATGAATCTCTCTCTCTCTTAAAAATTCTAAGATCAAAAGGGTGGGATAGGTTCATACAGTGGCTCCAACATTTTCCACTTCGACCTCTTCAGCAGGATAAAAGAGCTCCTGCTCAACCATTTCGATAATGATATGAATGGCTGCCATATGAGCTTCTTGAATCCGATCCGAAGTCTCAAAACCCGAAACGATCCACTCATAGTCTCCTCGTCCTTTCAAAGCGCCACCATCTTTACCTAAAAAGGTGATCACTTGGAGTCCTTTTTTCTTGGCCTCGTTGACAGCTCGAACAAGATTCTCTGAATTTCCACTCGTAGTGAGCGCAATAAAGAGATCGCCAGATTTCCCATGGGCTTCGACCCCTCTTGCAAAGACTTCATCAAAACCCACATCATTTCCTACGCAGGTCAAATGTCCAGGATCAGCAAGAGCAATGGCAGGGAGTGCCGGCCGTTTTTTTCTAAAAAAGCCCGTGAGCTCTTCAGCGAAATGCATGCCATCACAAAGACTGCCTCCATTTCCCGCAATGATGAGCTTTCCCCCATTTTTGTAACAATCAATCATTGCCCAAGCAACGCTCTCAATAAACTTCAGTCCATCTGCCGCCTTTAGTGATTCGATCGCTTTTAATCCGTCTCTTACAGACTTTAGAATTGCGCTTTGCACATTTGCCTCAAATATTTCTTTCTCGAAAGAACAAAGTTTAGCGAAAATCGATATAAAAATCCAGTTAGGGGGAGATTAGATGGCACGATCTAATCCATATATTCAAGCAATTTTTCTATTTGTTTTGGAGAAGGAAGCTCTTCTCTTAGCTCCTGCGGTAATTCTGGAGTTGTCTTATATGCAGCAACATTAATCGGTTTATTCGTCTCTTTAAGAGAGTATTCGACAATCGTGCGACTCTTCTCCTTACAAAGAATGATTCCTATGGCTGGATTTTCTCCCTTAAGCCGAACTTTCTCATTAAGAACTGCTAGGTAAAACTGCATTTTTCCTACATATTCAGGAATAAAAGTACCCACTTTGAGTTCAATAGCGACTAATGATTTTAATTTTCGATGGTATAGTAAAAGATCAATAAAAAATTCTTGTCCATCGACTTCTAGTCGATACTGTGATCCCATAAACGTATAGACATTCCCAACCTCTCTAAGGAAGGGTTCAATATTCCTAACAATCGCTCTTTCTAACTCATATTCACTATGTTCTTCTCCTAATTCCAGAAAACCAAAGGCATATTCATCCTTCACAGCAAGCTTAGCTTCAGGACGAAGTTTTTTAGACAAGTTCTTATCAAAATTTGTTTGACTCGTCATCGTCTTTTCATAGGTCATGTTATCGATTTGATGAAGCAATACTCGATAGGTCCAACCATTTTTCTTAGCCATCCGCATATAAAACTCTCTTTGAAGAAGATCCTGACATTTAGATAGTAGAGCCACATTATGCGACCAACTAATTTCTGCCGACAGTGTCGTCAGTTTTTTATTTTCACGATAGGATACATAGAAGTCTTTCATTCTCCACAAGTTACGAGATGATAATCCTTTCATTCCAGGGAAAGCATTCTGCAGATCCTTAGCCAAGCGTTCAACAACAAAACTTCCCCATTCAGCTTTGCTTTGCTGCTGCTGTAGTACCTTCCCAATCTCTCGATAAACCTCAATGAGCTCACGATTGACTGCTGTCATAGCGCGCGACTGGGAAGCTTTTATCTTACTGGTAATCGCACCTAGAATATTGCTATAATCATCAGGAAGATTTGAGGTTTTTGTAACCAAATTCTTCTCTTTAAGCATTTGACATCTCTCTAATTCCTTTTATCATTTATGCCAATCTTTTTAGTCCGCGTACGAGTTTGCCATCATACCATGTAAAAATCAAATTTTATTTCCGTTTTTATAATTGGTATCATCTGCATCAATAAGAAAAGAAGAAGAATTGGAATATAGAAAAAGAAGAGGGCGCGCAGGTGAATCCCACGCGCCTGAGATCAATTTAGTGCCTTCTTGGGCTACCACCACCTCTAGGAGCACGTCTTTCTTGCTCTTTAGCTTCCGTTACAACGATGGCACGTCCATGAAATTCTTTTTCATGAAGGTCTTGAATCGCTTTCTCGCCTGCTCCGCGGTCAGCCATCTCTACAAAGCCAAATCCTCGAGACTGCCCAGTATCTCTGTCTTTAATAATCTTTAGGCTCTTCACCTCGCCACATGCTGAAAAAGCTTCATTAAGCTCGTCTTCGGTGCATTCTCTTGAAATATTGGCTACAAAAAGTTTCATATAAAATCCTATAAAGTTGTCAGATGGCTCTGCCACCTGAAGTAAAAAAAGTTACTCAATCCAGGTTACCTTGTGGTACTTGGTTAAGTCAATTTGATTTTCTTTTTTAGCAACATAAACTGCTGCTACTGCATCTCCTAAAATATTTACTACCGTTGCAATCATATCGCGCAAACGATCAATTCCAGCAACAAGTGCAATGCCTTCGAGTGGTAGACCCATTGCATTGAGAACAATCGACAGCATCACAAGACCACTTCCAGGAATTCCTGCTGTTCCAATTGCCGATACAAGGGTTGTAAACATTAAAATAACAATCGTTGTAAATCCTACCTCTATTCCATAAGCCTGGGCGATGAAAATTGCTAAGACCGATTGTCCAATGGCTGTTCCATTCATATTAATCGTTGAGCCCAGCGAAAGAACAAACCCAGAAATATCAGCAGAAAGCCCTAAATGATCTCTAGCGCATTCTAGAGATACAGGAAGGGTCGCTGAGCTACTACTTGTTGTGAAAGCCACCACAATCGCATCTTTCATTCCCTTAAAGAACGGAGCAACTCCCACTTTTGTCATATATTTCAAAGCGGCTGTAAAGATCACCACTACCTGGATGACCGCAGCAATAAAAATGCAGCCAACCGCTGAGAAAAGAAGTAAAAATTTCGATCCAATCACCCCTACAGCCGTTGCCATCAACGCAAATACCCCATAAGGAGCAAACTTCATCACGACACTCGTCAAACGAGCCATAATCTCGCTAAGCGATTCAATATAACGCAAAACAATCTTCCCTTTCTCACCTGTCATGTTAATCGCAATGGCAAAGAAGACCCCAAACACAATAATTTGAAGGATGTTTCCTTCAGCAAACGAGGCAAAAGGGTTCGAAGGGACAATAGAGAAGAGGAAGTCAATTAAGCTCTGAGTACTGCCACTCCCATGCCCACTAGGAATCGGTAAATTGAGTCCTACCCCTGGTCTGATAGCAAACACAATCACAAGACCAATGGCGATCGCAATCAAAGTGGTCACCACATAAAAGATGATGGTTGTCAGTCCAATCCGCCCCATTTTCTTCGGATCACTAATGTGACACATCCCCACAACAAGCGAAGAGAAAACAATTAAGCCAACAAGCATCTTTAAAAGATCGATGAAGGCTTTTCCAACAAGGGTTAAAAACTCCGTGCAGGTTTTTCCCAGAGCCGATTGCATCTCGACTTGATGGAACAAGATAAGTCCTGTAATGATCCCTAAAACGAGACCGACCAAAATTTTTAACCAAGGTTTCATTGTTTTATTTTACCCTTTTCTACTCATATTCTGAAAACTCATTGTGTGATGGACGTGAAAAGAAGCTCTTAACGAGAGCCTTGAATGTGAAAACTAGAGTGCATTATCGCTTTCTCCCATTGAGGAGTTGTTAATATCCACTAAATCTAACACATTCATTAAAAAAAATCTAGGGCGCACTGAAGTGCGCCCTACAAAAGACGTTTAAAGAGCTGTTAACTCTACTAGTGATTATTTTTTACCTACAAGTGGGTGTCCCACTGTTTGTAATCCACCAATCATCATTCCAGGAATAGAGAAAAGCATGCTAAAGAAACCAACAATAAGTCGTTGCATCGTTCCAAGAACGGTCTTCTGCCATTCTAGGTCTGTTTTTTCCGCAGCATGAGCATCACGAAGTGGTTGATGCACTCCCTGAATCGCTAAAAGGGTGTTCAAGTAGATGTTCTCTATGGCAAATTCAGCTCTATTTGCTTCAATTGCTCTTTCATCGCGTGTATGATCATGCACAGCATCTAACTGACCATGCGCAATATCAAGTTGCTCCATCGTAGCTCTCCTTGCCACAATCTCTCCTTCAATATCCTCCGCAGCCATTTTCATGTAACCGACAATAGTTTGAAGAATATTAGGAAGCTCATATCGTAGATGCGGATATAGACTATCAACCACACCAGGTCCATGGACTGCATCAACGCTATCATTCAAAGCTTTGAAATACTGCCGATTCCAAACATCAATCTGCTCTAAAAGAGATTGAATTTCCAAATGATGTGTAGCATCAGGTCCAAATCCAGAAGTCAATATCTGTTGCATATGAACAATTGCTTGTACTGCATGCCAAATAAAAGCCAATTTCTCTACTGCAGGAACAGTTGCTGGAGCTATACCAACAAGTCTCTGTAAGAATTGCGCATCAATAGCAACTTGTGTTGCAGCATGCTCTTGATAGCTTTCAACAGCAACACGGAGTTGCTCAACTTGTGCTTCAAGACCCCTCACTTTTTCTGCTTGCACTGCGATAGCACCTTCATCTCTTGCTTCTGAAACATCAGCGCTCAGTCGCTCAAGAGTTTCAGTCTCTACGCGTAAACTTTCGCTTGTAACTTTATGGAGTTCTGTAAGCCCTAATCCAGCTTTACCACGTCCAAGCTCTTCAAACCCTTTAAGTGTTTTTTGAAGTGTTTCAAGCATTTGGAGTTGATTTTCAAGCTGCGCTACTTGTCGGTCTAGCTCTAGTGCTTGCAACTGCACTTCCACTCCTTGTGATTCAGCATCAACGATTTCAGCTCTTGCAGCAACTAGCTTTTCATGTGCGGCACGGATCTCTTCATGTCTTTCAACGATTCTAACTACAGGCGTTGCTAAAATATCGGCATCCATAGCCATTTGTTCTCTTTGCGCACGGAAAATGTCACTCTGTCTTTCTAGAGCGAGTTCAGGCCTTCTCAAAGCTTCTTCAGCACCTGCTTGATGTGCTGCTTCAAGGCTCTTTTGAATTGCTTCATGCTCAGCTTGCTTAGTTTCTAGAAGCGCAATTTTATGAGCTAAGAATGCTTTGTCTGCTTCATCCTGAGGAGTGTCTCCTTCTATAGCACCATGTGCAAGACGTGCTTCCTCTAATTTAGTTGCTGCCTGATCATGAGGAAGACGTGAAACCTCCACTGCAACTTCCTGATACCGTCTCATTTCAACTTGAAGTGCTTCAACTTTTAGTGCTTCGCCTTCTGCACGTCTTGTAATTTCTTTAATTTGTCTTGGGTGATCTTCTGCAGCACGAGTGAGCCTTTCAACATCTGCTTCTAGTCGTTCAACGACTTGTTGCTGCTTAAGGGTTGCTTGTTCATGTGCTTTTCCAAGTTGTTCTAATTGCTCTTTCAATGCAACAACACGAGGATTGTCTTCACTTTGAGCAAGTTTTAGCTGTGCTGCTAATTCCGCCATTTCCAATTCAAGCTCACCAAGTCTGCTTTGGGCTTCTTCAAAGGTAGCTTTAGGAACTGTTGCTTCATGTGACATTTCTTCTAGACTTCCAACAGCTTCTTGTCTCGCTTTTCCAAGTTGTTCTAATTGTTCTTTCAATGCAACAACACGAGGATTTTCCTCACTTTCAGCAGCAGCTAGTTGTTCACGAAGTTGTGACATTTCTGTTTCCAGGCGCAGTTGTACTTCAGCAGCTTCTTTTTCAACACGCTCTAATGCAGTTTTAGGAACAGCTCCTTCTGCTTCTTCCCGAAGCTTTAGAACTTGGGCGCCGAGTTCTTCTACTTGTTGCGCTGTATCAGCTGCAGCGGTTTCTAATTGCCCTACATATCTCGTAACGACTTCGCCATTAGCGGATCTATCTTCAGGTCTTTCCCCTGGTTTTGTTGCATTTTGAAGTGCCTGTTGAAACTGAAGTTTCGATACTAGTTCTGCCATTGCACTGACTCCTATAACTGTTTTGATAAAAATTGGGACAATTTTAGGTTTATAGGGTTTAAAGAACAAGAAAAATGTTACAAAAATGTGTTTTCTCAACTTTGTTTTTTAAAGGGAAAAGTAAAAAAATGTTTAATTAAAGTTAATGCTCGATTCAAGGGTTAGAATTTCATTTGTTACAGGATGATAAAAAATTAATTGAGTATGATGCAGGGCTAATCGAGAAAATTTTTGAGTCGCACCATATTTTGTATCGCCAAGAATGGGATGACCCACATGAGAAAGTTGGGCGCGGATTTGATGATACCGACCGGTATGAAGCTGGATCAACAATAGAGTTGAATGAACATACTCTTTTTTTACAGTGTAAGACAGGATCGCCTCTTTTGAGGTGGTTGTTTTTTTAACGGCTGCTCGGTGAGATCCATGCGAGAGTTGGTGGCGTAGCTCCCCAGATTTTTTCTTAAAATGTCCTTCCACTTTGGCTGCATAGGTTTTTTGGAACTTGCGGGCGCGCATTTGAGAGTTTAGACGTGAAAGTGCTTTACTTGTTCGCGCGAAGAGAACAATGCCACTAACAGGTTTATCGAGGCGATGGATGGGGTGAAGAAAGACGTTTCCTTTTTTGTGGCATTTTTTTTTGATGTATTCTTTGGCTAGATCTTCAAGACTGGGCGCCTTAGTTTGATTGGGTTGCGTGAGGAGTCCTGCAGGTTTATTGACAGCAAGAAGATGGTTATCTTCGTACAGGATTTCAAGATCTTTGACGGAGAACTTCATACAAAAGGAGGGTGGTTGCAGCAGCGACGTTTAAGGAATCTGCAATCCCATGCATTGGGATGCTCACTTGTAGATCAGAGGCTTCCATCCACTTATCCGACAGGCCCAACTGTTCGGTTCCCATTGCGACAGCAACAGGGCCGGATAAATCGGCTTTGGTAAAGGTCTCCTTTGCATCGGGACTGGTCGCGATAATGTTGATCTGATGATTTTTAAGCCACTCAATCGCTTCTTCACTGCTCACTTCCAAAACCGGAACGGTAAACAAGGTCCCCACACTGGCGCGGACAACATTGGGATTGTAGATATCGGTGCACCGATCGCAGACAAGCAAGGCATCTACCCCAGCTGCATCGGAGGAACGGAGGATTGAGCCTAAGTTGCCTGGTTTTTCAATCGCTTCAGCCACCAAGAAAAAGGGAGGGTGTTCATTAGAAATCTTATAGTCGAGGTCTTGCAGAGTCAGATGGGTTTGTGTTGCAACAGCCAAGAGTCCATCAGGACGGTCACGATAAGAGATCTTTTCAAACACTCCTTTATTGACTTCAAATGTTTCAACTCCCTGCTCATGGATCTCTTGAATCAAAGCGTTTTCATTACTCCCCAAAAAGTGGTCGGGCGAATAAAAAAGGGAGACAAGAGGAATACCTCCTTTCACAGCGCGCGATAGTTCGCGATACCCTTCAATTAAAAACGACTGCGTCTGGTCTCGCTCACGCTTATCGCGTAGCTTAACCACTTGTTTGATTTTTGGATTCTGAAGACTGGTAATTTTTAGCATTCACTATCTCACAATGGAGGAGTTATTTGATTTGTTGGATCACATTTCGTCTTTAACTACTTGTGAATCTGAGATGAAAAGTACCATATAAGCTACATTTCAACAAGACTTCCTATCCAAGCAAGAGGGTTGAAAAAGGGTTTGATTAAAACTCAGAAAGGGCCTTAGAATAGCTTCTGGATGTAAAAAAGGGCCTTCCGAAGAAGGCCCAGTGCCACTTAAGAGCGCGAACTCTTAAGATGGCGTGAACCCAAGGAGAAAAATTGTCCAAGTCACTCCCTGGATTCGAAAAAATCATTTTTTTCGTTTCCCAAGATTTTTTCAATTCTCTTGCATTAATAGAAAATAAAAAATTTTCCATAAGAGAACTCATGATCGCAAACGCCAAGTTTGCTGGCAAGGTTTTGTCTAAGTTTTAGGGAGTCTGAAAGCGTCTCTTTTTGGGGCGCTTTCTTTTTTTTTCTTTGGCTCTTTGAAACATAAAACAAGACAAGAAGCCACTGCCATGAATAATTTACCACATTCTAAAGAAATTTCCCAAGTGTTAAGAAAGCATTTGATGGGAGGTCTTCTATTTTCAGCTCCCAGGCTTTTTTGGGAAACGATGGATCGGAACCATTTCCCCCTGTGCAATCTTTTTTTAAAACGAGCGTTTGTTGCAACGCTGAATCAACAAAGGCATTCTTTTTCTTTGGTCAGAGAGGAGGACTTTTCCCTTTTGAATATGCTTAGAAAAAGACCTTCGAAACTCAAAGGCTCTCCAAGCGAGTATTTAAGAAAGGGGCTCAATCAACTGAAACTAAAAAAGCTTCCTCCACTTTCTTTAGTTACCAACTCTTCTTTTGGTAAATCATTCCAAGAAATATGGGAAAAGGAGCTTGGGATCGATTGTACGTTGAATACTTCTTTCCCTCAGCAGCTCGCTGTCATCGAATGGAACGGTTCGGATCGGAATCCCCTTTTGAGATTGGCTGCTTTTAAACAGGCAACGGACACTCTTAAACCCAGCGACTCTAACTGGGAACATCCGGGCTATCAACATTTGTTTGAAAAGGCAAAAAGGGAGACCGATCCTAAAAAACGGAAACATTTAATGGAACGTATGGAGGAGATGGTTCTACAAAACCTTTCGATTCTTCCTTTATTCTATAGTCGATTCAATCAGGCGATGAAGCTGCCCAATTAGGTAGAATGGCAATGAAAGAAGGGTATATTCTAAATGATTTCCTGTAGAGATTTTGACTTGAACTGGGCTAAGTGTGGGATAATCTGAATTAATGCGAACCGCTAGATTTTTCTTTTTGTGCTGCATAAATTGATGGAGCGATTTAAGTGTCCCTGTTTTACCCGCTTTGACTTCAATAGGTATGATTTGGTTTTTATGCTGAATGACATAATCTACTTCAGCGTTTGAGTGGGTTTCTATCCGTTGCCAATAGTGGACTGAAGGGGAAGCAAAAGGAGGAAAGAGTGCTCGAAGCTGCTGTCCAACAAACTGTTCTGCTAGTCCCCCACTATTGATTAATAGGACTTCATCTACAGAGCGCAACTGATGGAGCGATAGTCCTAACTCTGCAGAAACGAGACCACAATCTATTAGAATGACCTTAAAAAATTTCTCTTTGGTCTCAGCGCCTAACGGCAAACCATTGGCTGCAGTCGCAAAAACTTGATGGCAAATACGGGCTTTGGTCATTAAATCAAGCGCTTGCTTGAGTGAAGGAGCATTCACCTGTGAATTGACGTGAGAATAGACAAATTTCTTTCCTAATTGAAGGGGTATTGATGTGAGTATATCTTCTAAACGGTTAATATTAAGGCGCCCTCGATACTTAGCAAAATCTTCACGGTATGTTGCAAGTAAGTCATAGTGAATTTGATTGATCGTTTGAAGGTTTTTATCGCTGGACCAAGAAGAAACGGCAGCAGGCATTCCTCCAACCACCAGATATTCTTTTAGCGCCGTAGTCAGCTCTTTATGAATCGTCTCGGGAATCTTTTTGCTAGGCTGATAAGACTCTAGGTAATCTCTTAATTCTTTACGCCCAATTGCTTCCAGAAACTCCTCAAATGAGAGAGGCTCTAAGTACATGTAACCAATCCTACCTACGGGCATACTAAATTCATGATCAGCTAACGCAAAGTCCAACAAAGAACCAGCTGCTATAACAGGAAGTTCTGGCATCTCTTCAGCAAACCATCTTAGTTTCGATAGAAGATGCGGGACAACTTGTATTTCATCGAGAAAAAGGATGGCGTTTGAAGGGTCAATAGCTCCTTGTGATGCTGCAATATTAGCAATGATCTCCTTAGGCTCATTAGATGAAAACAAAGATTCAAAATCTGGCCGTTTTTCAAAGTTAAGTTCTATAAGCCTACGTTGCATCGACTTTGCTAAGTCTCGAATCAGCCAAGTTTTTCCCACCTGTCGCGCTCCTCTAACAACCAAGGGCTTTCGAGCCTTAGAATTGAGCCAGTCTATTAAATAACTAGAACGATCGCGCTGCATATTTTGATATCCAAAGTTTCGATTTTAACTCACCTTACGCACGCCCAATAGAGGAGAATTTTGTTATTTTGATTTCCAGTGGCTTATGAAAAGCGCAATCCTATTCGTGAATAGGGTGAGCATTTTCTAATGCCTCTGGGGATCAAAAGAATATATTTATCCTCTATTGGGCGTGCATAAGGTGAGTTTTAACTTAATCCTAACCTATTTTTATTTTTAAGTCTATAAAACAGGATGCTGTTTTGTAGAGCAGTCCTATAAAACTGAGGGGTGTTTTATAGATCTGGTCTATAAAAATAGGGGATGTTTCTTGTCATTATCTTCTAAGAAACAGATAATCAGCCTCTTGCAAAACAACCCGAGGGAAGGGGGAAATTTTGACTCGGCAGGAGCATTTCCCCTGAATCGATGGAGAGCTTGGGGAAGGTTTGGCTTAAAAGATGGTGGAGGACTTTGGGGGTGAGTCCAGGGGTATGACAGGTCAACAGGATAAAGGAGGGGTTGGGTTTGAGAACCTGTTTACAGAGTTCAAGCAGGGGAGGAAGGTCGCGCTCGATTTTAAAAACTTGTCCTTGTGATCCACGACCAAAGCTTGGAGGATCTAATAAAAGGGCGTCATATTTACGCTTCCGTTTGACTTCGCGGCGGAGAAATTTGAGGGCATCATCAACAATCCAGCGTATGGGCGCTTTTTCAAGGGCGTTGAGCGCAGCATTTTCCCGAGCCCAATCGATCATCCCTTTGGCTGCATCGAGGTGGCAGACTTGATGTCCTTTTTTTGCGAGGTAAAGGGTGGCTGCACCGGAGTAAGCAAAGAGGTTTAACACTTCGGCGTTGGGTTTGAGTTTTTTTTCCATCCAATTCCAGTGCTCAGCATGTTCGGGGAAAAGGCCGAGATGACCAAAGTCGGTGGGAACAATTTTAAACTGGAGGGTTTTGTAGGAGACAGTCCATGACTTGGGAAGCCCTTTCCATTTTTTCCCTCTTTTAAAGGCGCTATCGGCATTGTTCCACAGTTTGGGAGCTTGAGGTTTCCAGAGGGCTTGGGGGCAGGGACGAATCAATGTATAGTCGCCGAACCGCTCGAGCTTTTGTTCGTCGCCGCTGTCTATGAGCTGATAGGTCATGCGTAGGGCTCGATGTTATAAACAAGGTAGCGGTAAAGGGAGGCAAGGAGGTAGGTGACAGTATATCTAATAATAAGGGGACGACTCCGAATCGATCCTTTGAGAGGGATGAGTCCTGAAAAGGTTTTGTCAGGAGTGGAGATCGCTGTCCAAACGGTTCCAACGGGTTTGTTTGCAGTTCCACCATCAGGTCCAGCAATTCCTGAGGTTGCCATTGCGAAATCAGCTTCAGAGAGTTTTTTTGCTCCTGCAACCATTTCTAAAACCACTTCTTCACTGACAGCGCCGTGTGCTTGGAGTGTTTTTTCAGAAACTCCCAGCGCAGTTTCTTTTAAATGGTTTGAATAGGAAACAATACTTCCTAAAAAATAGTCGGAACTTCCAGGGTGTTTTGTTAAGCGGGTTGCTAACTCTCCTCCCGTGCAACTTTCTGCAGCAGCAAGCGTTTTTTTACTTTTGACGAGCCACTGATGAAGGGCTTTTTCGATTTGTTTCGATTCAGTTGAAAAAACATGGGTTTTGAATTTTTCCGCTACTAGATCTCGAATGGCAGCGATTTTCTGTGGGTCTTTTCCCTGAACATAAACTGACAAAACCCCATAGCTAGGGCAAATCCCCATCGTAATATCGGGGTGCTCTTTTTCTAGAGTGCGCAGGTAAGGGTCGACCTGTTGTTCTGAAAGCAAACAGAGGTAGAGGGGTGCGACATAGTGCGATTTGGTGTGGTGTTTCTCTAAATGAGCAATCACAGTAGGAAGCATCACTTCCATTTGTGCGGGAACTCCCGGTAAAACAAACACCGTTGCTTTTCCTTCTAATATAAATCCTGGGGCTGTTCCTAAGGGGTTGGGGATAACAGTGGCTCCTTTGGGAACCATAGCTTGATAGTCAAGAGTTGGAAGATTTTTGCCAAACCGTTCAATAAGATCGGCAGCGACGGTCTCATCACGAACTAGAGAGGTATTAAAAATCTCAGCAATGATATCGCGCGTTAAATCATCACCTGTGGGGCCAAGTCCACCTGTTGCGATGACAAAAGAGGCGCGCTCCATGGCTTCTTCGATTCCTTTTTTTAAAAGGGCTTTTTCATCGGGAAGAAGGGTCACTTTATCGACAGGGAAACCATGAGGCAACAGTGCTTGCCCAATGACAGCGGCATTGCTGTTTATGGTATGTCCCGACAGAAGTTCATTTCCAATCGAGAGGATTTCTAAAGTCATACCGAAAGTCCTACGGTTTCTAGCTGGGCATGCGCATGGATCCAGCTTTTACATTCTTTCCCTAATCGAAATGTTGCATTGATCGGAAGACCCCCTACTTTAAAGGGAGCAGGAGTGGTTTGTCCACGCATCCATTTCGCTAAGGCTTTAAAGAGTTCAGTATTGGGAAACTCAGAATTTTTATAAACCTCAACGATATCATTCTTGATCGAATTAGAGTAGAGCTGCGGAAAAGCAAATTGAATGCCCCATGTCACTGCACGTTTTGAGTGGACCATGGAATGGAACGCATTGTGCTCTTCAGCAAAGGTAAAGTGGTGAAAGCTGAGTTGTACGACAGGTTCTTTTGGTTTGATGATAAACTTCCCCTCTTTTGCTTCTATGGCATAAAGGGAGTCACTTGTGCAGGAAAGGGCTGCTGAGAAATAGGGTTTTAACTCTTTTTCATCGGGAATCAGTCCTGCTTTAAGGGAAGTAACGTAATCGATATATTTCGACAGGAATTTTTCGCGAGGAATGATCGCCTCTTCTAAGTCAACAAGTTCTGAAACGTTGTAGATCGAAAAAGGGGGAAGACTTTTAAACAGTGCTTCCATCTCTCGAACATCTAAGAGTGCGCGATGGGAAAGCCATTTAGAGGCTTGCATCACCCCTTCAACTTTTGGATGGCTGAGCTGCATGGGATCCTATTTTTTTGAGAAGTTCTTGAAAAATCATGATCGTAACGCCAAAGAAAATGAGCATGTCTGCCACGTTAAAAATCGGGAAAGAATACCCCCATAAAACAAAGTGGAACAGATCAACTACCGACCCGTAAATAAAGGTATCAGCAATATTTGCCAGAGCGCCTGTTATGATCAACATAAAGGGAAGATCTCTTTTCCGCTCTTTATTAAAGAAAAGGGCGTAGCTTAGAAGGGAAAGGATAATGGCAATCCGGACGACTAAAAGGGTTTTGGGAAACGTAGAAAAAAGGCTCCACGCTCCGCCGGTATTACTTGCTTTATTAATGGCAAAGTCTATTCCAAGAACGTTTTGAAAAACTCCAATACCTCCATAAGGATAAAAAGGAGTGGCATAGCGGATATGAATCAGGTTTTGGTCAACCCAATACTTTGAAGCGGCATCAATGATAAAGGAAACCACTGCTAAAAAAACTAAGATCCACACCCTTCTTTTTTGCACTTTGTTAAATCATTCCTTTTTCAATCTTTTCCTGAGCAGCAACTGTCATATTGGCATAAGGAACAGCTTCAAGTCTTTTAACTGGGATCTCATCGCCGGTGACATCACAAACGCCGTAGGTTCCATCTTCGATTTTTTCTAAAGCACGATCAATTTGCCTAATGATCCCTTGTTCTTTTGTAGACACTTCAATACTGATGGTTTTTCCAAAGTCATCGGTCCCTTCATCTGCTTGGTGTTGAGAATACCCCTTAGATTCTTCAGAAGTTTTGACATCGTCTGAAACAGATTTTAGAGAGGCTCCTAACTGAAATTTCATTTCAAGTAGGCGCTGTTTAAACTTTTCGATTTCACTTTTTTTTAATGCCATGAATCTTTCTCACAATTAAAATCATTTTTTCACTTCTTCGGGTGCAATCGTATGAATTGCATCCATAATCTCGTCAACATCCTTAAACCGCCGATAAACACATGCAAAGCGGATATAGGCAACAGTATCAAGCTCTCTTAGCTTATCCATTGCAATTTCCCCAAGGGTTGTGGTGTCGATCTCTCGCACCTGCTTTTCAATAAGCTCATTCGCAATACTGGAGGCTAAGTCACGTACTTGATCGTGACTAATCCGTGTATGCCTAGAAGCGGCGTCGAGTCCTTTAATCAACTTCTGAAGGTTAAAGTCCTCATAACTTCCGTCTCTTTTTTTGATTTGCATCGAAATATCGACCGTTTCAAACGTGGTGAAACGACGGCCACATTGAAGACACTCTCGACGGCGGCGGATCGCATTTGTCTCACTTGCATTCCGCGAATCGGTAACTTTAGACTCTTCATGTCCACAAAAAGGGCACTTCATCAGCAAAATCCCATTTTTTGAATTTCCCTGGTTATATACAAAGGCCAGAATTTATCGCATACAAAAAATTTCGGAGGAGGTGGGATTCGAACCCACGATACGCTTATCACGTATACACGCTTTCCAAGCGTGCTCCTTCGGCCGCTCGGACACTCCTCCGTAGAGCTTTCATTCTGGGGCCAGGTTTTTCGTCGGTGTAGGGTAAAGAAGTGAGAATTATTTTACAATCCTATTCCTATCGAGAAACAAACTGTTGCATCTTTTCATCCTCTTCCTCCGCATGAGTAAACATTGCTAAGTAAGCATCAAGAGCCCGTTTAGCAGCCACATGCTCTCCCTGATCCACAACGACCTCAGATCGAGTGAGGATCATGATATCTGATGTTGTCACTTTCATATCTGGCCGATGCTCTAAGCCTAAGGGTTTATGCGCCGAAAGGTTCAAAATTGTCCCCCTTCCCCCAGTAAAGCTTGGAGTCACAACCTCTTCGATATGCAGCTCGTTGCCTAAAAGGGTTTCTAAATAACGGATTCCTAGCGCAAATCCTTCAGATCCCCATCTTTCTTTGATTGCCATTATTATCTTCGTATCGATGTAAAAAGCTCCATTTTCATTGAGTGCCAATAAAAATTTTGCTAACAGTTCAAAGTGATTAGCAAAGGGGGCTGCTTCAAGATCTTTAGCAAAGGCGTTCACAATACTCATCGTTGCAACAATGATATCAAATTGTTCTCCACCATGAAAATCAGAAGAGAGAATATCAAATGCGCGTACTTCAACTTGTCCCTGATCTAACAGTAACGTCAGCGGCAAGATCTTACCTACACCATCAAGCATTTCTCTTGCGTTTCTTGGGGCAATAGCTCTAGTCGCTAAATTGTCCTTCATCGCTGAAAAAGTTGCTTGGTAGTCGTCTTCGGCGACGTAATAGGAATTGGTTGCTTCACCAAAATTCTTGGTTGCATAAGCCCGAAGCATCACAGAATCATAAGAAGCTATTCTTCTTGAAAACATCTCATCCATACTCTTTAAAGAGTGTGGATCATTATCTAACAAGGTAAATCTTCCTTCGGGAAAGAGAGAAAACATCTCGACAAATTGGGGGCAAGTGGGTGTGATCTTCTCATCATATTCAAAAAGTCCAGGACCTACAATACAAACATTAGGGACCGTAGAATGATCTCCTCTTAGAAGACGCTCGCGCATGGCTAAAAGCAGATGGGGAAAGCGAAGGTTTCCTGTGGTAAGTCCTTGTCCTTTATTTGCTGGAAAGAATGTTCTAACTTCCAAATCAACTGTTAGAGGTTGAGTCGCTCCTTGTTTAACAAGAGAAACAGCCATGGCATCAATAAATTCTAGATCAACAGAATTAAGAGAGTCGGGTAATTGGCACAACATCTGCTCTGTTGGTTGAATCCTATGAATTTCCCCTAGCTTTCTCGCCTCATCCCGTGCGAAGGGTATTGCTTGCTGGAAGTGAATGGTAATCATTTCTTCAAAGTCTGAATGACTACAGTTTTCAAACTCAATTCCTCTTTCAATAGAAAAGCTCAAGCGCGCTGTTAATGTAGGAGGGGCATCCTTTCTTTCTTGAATACAATGAAAGATATAGTCTTTTGCTATATCTTCAAGAAGCCTTGCCTGAAAAGGGTGGACTTCAGAGGGAATAGACCGTTCCATTACTGGAGTATTTTCGGGTTCAGAAACTTTTCCAGGATCAAAAGCCATCATTAAAAAACTGCACCTGGGAACTTGAGGAATTGACATAATATTCTCACCTAAATCCTTTTTTTTAATCCTGTAATATAATACACTTCTTCTCCGATTTATGAAAAGACTTCCTCAAACAAAGTCATTACAAATACTTTTAGTATAAGTCTAAAAATAAATTTTTTAATTAATAAAGTGAGTTTATGATTATTGCTAAAGCTCTTGGAGCTCAGATTGCTCTAACTGGAGGATATTTAGGCGGAGTTCGGTCCTATCTTCCACCACGCGCTCTTGTTCTTCAAGGGTCAGCAATTGCAGTTAGCGCCCTCATCCAAACCTACCGCCCTTTTACTCAAGGAGCCCTAGCGAAACACATGCCTCGCCTCTATGCTTTTATGCTTCTTAACTTTGAGCCGTTTATTCTTATCGGTACTATGGGGATATATGCAAAAGTGGGTTGGAAGGTTAACCTGGCTGCTACCCTCTTTTTCAGCATTCTACAGCTTGGCTTATCTAAATATGTGAGCATTGAAACGAATGCGATCCCGACAGAAGAGAAAGCAAAAGCACTGCTTCAACAGTTTGAACAAGAACTTCAACAAGGACAAATAGATCATAGCGCTATAACTCTAAAACAGATTCTTGAGCTAAGACAAGAAAACCCTTTTGTTTGTGTCGCTTTAATTCTCAAGGAACTCTATGCGGAAGGGGTCATGCATTTTTGTGGCAATCTACCAAAAGATCGAGCGGCTGCCATCAGGTGGTATAACGGGATCGATTCTACAGTATATCGCCTACCTAAAGATTGTTTAGGTGGGCCTGCGCCATCATTTATTTGGAATAATTTGTACGCTCGTCTCATTAGAGCAAGCCTCGAATTAGAAATTAAAAAAGACTGGTTAAAAGAGATCCCTCCTTTACCCACACACAGAAACTATTATTTAAGAGAACTTGCTCTAACCTTTGATCCAAAGTACTCGGACCACCTTTCCAGGGAACTGAGCAATATCTGGGAAGAAAATTACTATCTCTATTTGTTCAAAGTTAAGGGGAAAAAACTAGCGGATGATTATCTGAGGAGACATCAGGTAGAGGATCTCTATACTTTGCAACAGAGCACTTTAATCCTTGGTGAAAATTCCATTGCTTTTCATTGCTTGATAAAGGAGTTAGAGACCTCTCCAGGAGATTTAGAGTCTTTTGTATTTTCAAGAGGGAATTTATTCTTAACGCTGGAACCAAAAAACGGTTCTTTTCAAACCTTTGAAGATCGAGTTCCTGAGCAACACAGAGAAACCTTTCGAAAGATTCGGGATTACTTACCCGAACTTGATGAGATTTATGAATTGTAAAAAGGGCCTGTCTAAATAGTTGTAGGTACAATCTAGCCTTTAGTCTATAATAGTTTTAAAAAAGGATTACATACAATGAAACGTTTGATTTCCCTCTTTCTCTTGCTTGCTTTAGGCGTTTTTGTTAGCTGCGCTAGAATGGCTCCTAAGGTAACTGGGACTCCAGATGTTGCAGTGAGCATTCCCCCATATGTCTCCTTAGTTAAAGCTATTGCAGGAGATACCGTGACCGTCCATTCTGTAATGGGAGGAAATTTTTGTCCTCACACTGCCGAAGCGACACCTGGGCAAATGCAAATGATTCAAAATGCTGATTTATTTATTGGTGTTGGGGAAGGCTACGAAAAAAAACTTTTAACAGCTTTGACAGAGGCAAAAAAAACGGTCCGCATTTTACACCTCAATGAAAAAATTCCTCTTCTTGATTATGCAGAAGATACAGACCATGTTGATCCCTGTAAAGGGACGAGCACCCATATCCATACTTCAGATGATCTTCACTTTTGGCTGGGCCCTAAAAGTCTTATCATTCAAGCTGAGGTTCTGATTCAAGCGTTGTCCGAGCTCAGTCCTGAGAATAGTAAACTGTATCATGAAAATGGAGCTACTCTAATCCAAAGAATTAAGGCTCTGGATAGTCAACTAGAGGAAAAACTCCATCCTTATCAAAAAAAATCGATCGTCGTTTCCCATGCTTCTTTGGGTTATTTCTGTCATGATTATAACCTGGTTCAAATCGCTATTGAATGTGAAGGGAAAAACCCACGCCCCCAAAATATCTCCCGTATCTATGATCATGTAAGACATTCTGAGGTAATCTGCGTTTTTACAAGTCCCCAGTTCAATAATAAGGGCGCTGAAATGGTTGCTAAAGAATTGAACCTTCGTGTTGAATCTTATGACCCTTTAGCAGAAGATGTTTTAGCAACCATTGAGAAACTAGGAAACGATATTACTAAGTAACATGGTCATTAAGTTTAAAAAGCTTTCTTTTTCCTATGGAACCGTTGATGTTTTAAGGGATGTCACACTTGAAGTGAAGCAGGGAGAGTATATTGGTGTTATTGGACCAAATGGAGGAGGAAAAACAACAGCACTCAAGCTCATATTAGGGTTTTTATCTCCAAAAAAGGGAACTGTTAGTGTGGATGTCCAGCCAACAAAAATTGGCTACGTTCCTCAAATTAACGCCTATGACAAAGAGTTCCCCATCTCTGTTTTGGAGGTTGTCTTAACAGGAAGTCTCACTAAATTAAAATGGTGGGGAGGCCTTCCCGGACAAGAAAAAGTCCGCGCAAAAAAACTCCTAAAAGATGTGGGATGTGGAGGGTTAGAAGAACGTCCTTTTGGTAGCCTGTCAGGAGGCCAAGCGCAAAAAGTTTTAATTGCCCGTGCACTCATGTGTGATCCTGAAGTTCTCCTTTTGGATGAACCGACTGCTAATATCGATGCAGAATCGGAACAAGCAATTTTTGCTTACCTTAAAACGCTTCAGGGGAAGAAAACGATCTTAATCGTGACGCATAACTTTGATGCAATCATTAAAAATGTTGAGCGGGTCCTTTGTTTCCAACACGAGGTTTCTTCGATGAAACCTCAAGATGTCTGCAACCACTTCACGATTGGAATGTATCATGGATAACCTTTTGATGATTGGCTTTGTTACAGCTCTATTCACACACTCATTCCTCCGCTCTGCTCTTTTTGCTGCAGTAGGGGCCTCTGTTGCTGGAGGGATCATTGGTTCTTACGTTGTCGTCAAACGGATTGTCTTTATCAGCGGCAGTATTGCTCATTCTGTTTTGGGAGGACTAGGGGCTGCGCTTTATATTAAACAGGTTTATCATGTGGAGTGGTTGGAGCCGGTTCATGGCGCTTTAGTTGCAGCGATTCTTTCTGCTTGGCTGATCGGGACGGTCCGCCTCTATTATCGACAACGAGAAGATACGGTGATTGCAGCCCTTTGGGCTTTTGGAATGTCAATTGGTGTGATCTTAATTTCCCTGACTCCAGGCTATACAAATGAGATCTCTAACTACCTTTTTGGAAACATCTTATGGGCCAGTAAATCAGATATTGCCATGCTTTTAGGGCTCGATGGAGTGGTACTCGTGATAACAGCCCTTTTTCATCGCCGCTTTCTTGCTATTTGCTTTGATGAAAAGCAAGCTTCTCTTCAGGGACTCAATGTCAAACTCCTTTACTTTCTCCTTCTATCTCTTGTTGCTATCACCGTTGTTTTAATGATCCAGGTGGTGGGAGCGATCCTGATTGTGGCGATGCTTTCTCTTCCTGCTGCCATTGCCAATACTTATACCCACCGCCTCTCTAAAATGATGGGAATCGCTGTGATTCTCGGCATGATCATTTCTTTTCTCGGGATCGGCTTTTCGTACTCCCTCAACTGGCCTCCAGGGGCAACATTAGGTCTTACAGCCACAACGATTTACTTAATCAACCTTCTCCGAAAGAAAGGTTAAACTACTTAAATACAATCACTAAAAGAGGAGTTTTTTTAAACCCCTCTCTTATAAAGAAATACACCATCCAAACCTTTCTCTGTTTATTTCATTCGTAAATTACTGGCTATCAACAGTTAGATAAATTTTATTTTTAAAAAATTTTTTATACTTTTTAAGTTAAAAATGATAAAATTAAGTTAAATAAAACAATAAAAATAATTAGGGAAGGGGTAATAAAATGTCAGTTAAGGCTAATATTGCAATTTTTGAGGGAATTTCAACTCAAAGCACTAAAAAAGAAGAAGTTAAGTCAAAAATACCGAAAGAAGATAGAAAAACAAGCGAAGTGACTCAACAAAGCTTTCCCCATTCAACATCTGCACCCAAACCAGCAGACGGACCTTACTCGGCTGAAAATTTAGAGCAAAGAACCATTCTTATAGATCAAAAGGGTTATTCGAAAACAATGATCTCAAGAATCCTTAAGCAAATGGGCGTTTTCCAGGGCGTAAAATCTGGACAGCAAGCATTACAACCTTTGGTGGAAACAATCCATGCTACAGGGCGTCAAGAAAGTGTTGGTTTCTTGTGCCAGTTAGATGAGAGATTTAACTCAGCTTTAGTAGACAGAGCTTTAGAAACGTTAGGAATAAACAGAGAATCTATTCAACATGGGAAGCTTGTTTTATCAGAAGACCTACAAGCAAGTTTAAACGAAGCATGCTTATCCATAGAAAGCAGACAAACGGAGACTCTTGACGCTTTAATGCAAGATTTTGACACAGCCCACACAAATAATGATTCTTCGGCGTTAATTGCCCTTAGAGGAAGGTTTCTTGAAGTCATTAGCGGAGAACTTCCTGTTCCTAAACATTATGAAGAAGCTTTTAATTCCCGGAACAAATTTGTTAACGGCCTCTTAAGAATCCAGAATATTGTAGCAGGTCACTACGAAGACACGTGCTTAGAAATTCAAAGAGAACATGAAAGTGAAATTAGAAGCTTAGGAACCGCAAACTTTTTTAATTACTATGGTCTTTCAAACTTCCTGCACGGGAGCGAAGAGGAGAGAAGAGAAGAGCTTGATGCTGCTATCCCCCAACTGGACTCATTTTTCACGTCAGGCGATTTTAACATTTTCGATGCCAAGGCAGAAGAATTTAAAGGGAAAATTGATGAGAAGAAGAGAAGCTTAACACCTTATTTGAGGTGGGTAGCAGAAAACAAAGAGTTTTGCTTGCAACAATATGATCAAACAAAAGATCCCCGTACTAGAGTCAATGGTAGTCAAAAACATTTTATCTGCCAGTCTGCGAATATGCATCATGCCTCGCTTTTAGCCAGAAACCCCTCTCTTCCTTTTAGTCAACTTGATTTAAGCTGTACTGATGGGATCATTCAAACTACTACTGCTATCAAGCGAAACAGGTATGAACCGGCTGCTTTTCAACAGCTAGGATTGAAAGCACCCGATCCAGCAAGAGATGTTACTGTTTTCACTGGAGAACACAGAGACACAGCATCAATTCAGGAGCAATTATCAAAACTGGAACGGAGTTCTAAAAGCCCCTTTCTTGCGATGATTCACTTAGACCCTCCTGTTGGATCAAAAGATATGGGTCATGCTCTACTTGTTCAAATGGACCGACAAAGTGGATCATACCGTTTTATTGACGTAGGAATGGGTGCGATGGATTACGGGGATGATAGAGACGCTTTCTATAACGGCGTTACAAGTTTCATGGCTACAGTCTATCACAATTGCCCTAGAGTATCGGTTCAGACGCTCCACGCTCAATAAATAAACTTGATTTGGGGAAAGCTAAGTTTTAGCCGATCAATATCTTCGGGTTCAAGCTTCAAGCCATCTGAGAGATCGATTGTAGCAAGATTGCCTGCCCGCAGTATCTCCTCGATATCAGACGCATTGAGTTTACTACTGGATCGAATAGCAAGATGCTGCAATCGAGGAGATTGAGAAATAATGAGAAGCACACTTTCTTTACAAATGTTATAGGGTAAGCGCAATGAGACCAAACAAGGGAAGGAAAGCTCTTTTATAAGCTCTCCTTGCTTAAAATCTACTTTCACACATTGATAAAGATCTAATTTCTTTAAGAACTGCGCATGTTTGTTAAGGAGGTCTACTAAGCCAACGTGGGTAAAACCCCTGCACCCCTTCAAAACAACACACTCTAATCGAAAGCAGGTTAGTGCAACTTCCCTTAAGACCCAATCATTCAACTTACATTGAGCACCTGATTCATAATCATTCATCGCTATTGATGAAATGTGAGGCAATAAGCGAATAATTTCTAAAGGTTTTTCCAACCCTCCTTTCCCTGTTTTTCCACCTGTAGTGAAACGAATCGCAAGAGCAGAAATCTGTCTTATAGAATTCTGAGACAAACGTTGGAGCCACTGGATCAAAGGATCGTAAATTTCTTGTGCTGCTTCTGTATAAAGTTCGTGATATTTTTTTTCTGTTTTAGACAGAGCTTCAGCAAAAAGTCTATTGAGCGGAAAACCCATTTGGGCAATTTCGTCCATTCTTCTAACTAAAATAGCGGGCGGGTGGAGAATTCTTATTCTATAGTGAAATACGGGGTTCAAAATAACATAGGTCCGTTGACAAGTTAAACGTAAAGCGTAAAAACAGGTCTCATCAAAGGTCTCTGTAAAATCGAAAAGAGCCGCCTGAAAAACATCAAAAACAACATGATCTGCTGGACGAAATAATGTTGACCGATCTTGACGACTAAGTGCCTGAGAAAACGGCGTATTTAATATTTGAAGCCTTGGCATAGAAACCCCTTTTTTTTGAAAAGAAAAAATATCTCTATTTATGTTTGTTATCAAGAATAAATATTTTTTTATTTTTATTTTGTTAAAAAAACCAAACTAAAGTTAAAACTCTTCTTCTCCTAGAAATAGCCTTCCTTAACTACCCCCTGTTGTAACATTAGAATTTAATGCGACAACGATTTATTTGATAAATCTTCTTAGAAAAAAAGGGTAAGAGTGATTATAATGTCCTCCGGTCAAAAAGGAGATCAATATGATAGAAGCTACCAGTCCTGTATCAATAGCGCCTGGCTATACGCCTTGCGAAGCTTATCAAGAAATTCCTTATATTCAGGAACTCCTCCCTCAAACAGTAGAAGAGATCATTTCATTTCAACATGATGTTCAACAAAAGGTCACGGAGCTTTTGAGCCAGGTTAAAGAAAACCCCCATGCTTGGCATCAAGCTACCCAACTTGTCCAAGTTGCTGGAACAAAGTTGGGCTATTTGGTTTGTACAGAATTTCCCCACTTATCTGATGATGCTGAGGCGTCTCTACAAGAAATCTATAAAACATTCAAAACAGAAAGCGAAGGAGTCAATCTTCCTCAAAAACTTCCTTTTACCTATTTAGAAGGAGAAGGAAAAGCGGGAGAGAAAAAACCTTCTTTGACGACTTTTAATGCGAATTTTCTTTTTATGCCTGATGACTACACCTGGTTTTTTGGCGGATGCTCTAGATGGGAGAGGCGCGTTGATGAGCTGTGTGGAGTGATTTTTAAAGAAGATCCCGATATTGTCTGTTTGCAGGAAATCCATGATGTCGATAGTGGGTATGCTCTTTATGAAAGATTAAGAGGGTCTTACTGTCACTTTTATCTTAATATCGGCCAAGGAGACTACACGAGAGATCCTGAAAAGATTATGATGAATAGTGGACTCTTCGTCGCAAGCCGTTATCCAATTAAGGACCCCTCTTTTATCCCCTTTGAACAAGAGGGACGCCAATGGCAAATCAATAAAGGTTTTTTTCATGGATCTGTCACTGTGGGAGAAGAGGCTTTTTGCCAACTCTATACTTCTCATTTGAATCCATCTGTCAGCGATAAGGCTCCACAAGTCAGATACGAGCAAGCGAAAGAAATTGCTTCAACAATGAAAAAGATGCGAACAGTGGACCCTGCGCCTGCTTTTCTATTGGGGGATCTAAATGTCAAAAAACATTCGCCTGAATGGTACTTTTCTCCATTAAGTAAAGAATTTACACATCATTGCCCAGGTGATCAGAATACTTGTACCGATACCTTAGACGCAATTGTTCGTGCTCGAAAGAATGAAAGAGAAGGAATGGCAAGAGAAGAATATCTTTGTGACTACGCCCTTATGTATCAGGGCTCAAGCGGAGCGATCGAAAGTCGAGTCATCCTCCTCTATGATTTATCGGACCCAGCACAAGCCATATCCGATCATCAAGGAATTTTTTCTACAATTAGAAAGGAATTGACAGAATAGAGAACTTACTCTATGATACGTCCTTTCGCTCTATAATGCAATTTACGGAGAAGACAATGTACGCGATTATTCAAACCGGCGGTAAGCAATACCGGGTTGAAAAGGGAGATCAAATCGAAGTCGAACTACTCGGCACTGAGAGTGGAGCGGTCGAATTTAAAGAAGTCCTAATGCTTAATGATGGGAAGAAAGCTCACATCGGAACCCCTCACGTGGCAAAATGCCTCGTTAAGGGAGAAGTTGTGGGAGAAACGAAAGGGCCAAAGGTTGTTTCTTTCAAATACAAAAGGCGAAAGAACTACCGCCGCAAGGTTGGCCACAGACAAAAGTATGCTGTTGTAAAAATTACTGACATTGAAAGGAACTAAGAATGGCACATAAGAAAGGTCAAGGATCGAGTAGAAACGGACGTGATTCGAATGCACAACGCCTCGGTATTAAAGCAACACATGGTGAATTTGTCACTGCAGGAAGCATCTTGGTCCGCCAACGTGGAACCAAGTGGCACCCAGCAAAAAATGTGAAACGAGGAAAAGATGACACCCTCTTTTCGCTGATCGATGGGGTTGTTCAATTCCGCAAAGGAAAGAACACCTTCGTATCTGTTGCTCCTGCAAAGTAGTTTTTAGAATTACTAACGTTAAAGGAATAGGGCTCTTCAATTAAGTTTGAAGAGCTTTTGTTATGTTTACAGATTCAGTTAAAATGAAATTAAGTGCCGGCAAAGGGGGCAATGGAACGATTGCCTGGCGTCGGGAAAAATATATCCCAAAGGGTGGACCCTATGGTGGGAATGGTGGGAATGGTGGCTCGATCATTATCAAGAGTGACCCCCAAGTCTTCTCCCTAGATGAATACCGCAATCGCCGTCTTGTTTCTGCTGAAAATGGAAGACCAGGTGGAACAAATAATCGGCATGGGCGCAATGGAAAGGATCTCATTATCAAGGTTCCTTGTGGTACGTTGATTCGTGATACTGAAACAGGTGGACTTCTTTATGACTTAACTGAACCTGAAGAAGAGTTTCTGATCTGCTCAGGAGGACGTGGGGGCAAAGGCAATACCTTTTTTAAAACCCCAACCAATCAAGCCCCTGCCAAAGCAACTCCCGGAAAAGAAGGAGATGTAAAAGATGTTGAACTTGAACTGAAGCTGATTGCAGATGTGGGTTTCATGGGTTTTCCAAATGCAGGAAAGTCTACTCTCCTTTCAAAACTTGCAGCGATTGAAGTTAAAACCGGAGCCTACCCTTTTACCACTTTGAAACCTAATTTAAGCTATATTGAGTTTGATGACTTTTCCCGCATTTACTTAGCCGATATTCCTGGGATCATTCCTGATGCACATAATGACCGCGGGTTAGGGCTTTCTTTCTTAAAGCATGTCGAACGAACCTCAACTCTGATTTATATTATCGATATCTCAGGTGAAGAAGGACGAGATCCGTTTAAAGATTTTCAAATTCTCAGGGATGAAGCAAAAGCTTATTCCCCTGCAATTTTAAATAAACCCTTTCTTGTAGCTCTCAATAAAGTCGACAAGGAAAGCGAGGAAAACCTCCAAGCTTTTAAAAAGAACTATCCTTTTGATCCTGAAACTCTCTTTGAAATTTCCGCATTAGAAGAAAAAGGACTTGCTCCTTTCATCGAAAAAATGCGCTTTCTTGCCCAAGCAAACGGGAAAAAATATCATTGATCTTTTGCTCTTTTATCGAGTAATAAGAGATCATGAACTGGAAACATTTACTTTGTGTAATCTTTTCGTTTTCTCTTTACTCTAATCCGATCGGTTTAGAAACGATCAAAGGCTCCGCAACTCTTGAACAATCGCAAGGAAACCTTCTGATCCATGCAAGTGATGGGGCTGTTCTTCATTGGAAAGATTTTTCGATTGGTAGTGGTGAACTCACACAATTTCTCCAGCCTGGTGAAACCTCTTGGGTCTTAAATCGTGTGGTAGGAAATCACTCAAGTCAAATTTTAGGTGAGCTGATAGCGAATGGACAAATTGTTCTCCTCAACCCACATGGAATACTTTTTGGTGAAAATGCACGTGTCGATATCGGAGGACTTATTGCTTCGACACTAAACGAAGGACCCATCGTGAATAAAGGGTTGATTCGTGCTAGAAATGGTGATGTCTTCTTATTAGGAAAAACTGTAGAGTGCTATGGGACTATTGAAACGTCTACTAAAAGTTTTGTAAGAGCTGAAGACAATCCTTATGAACTCGTCATCAATTTTGTTAAGCCTCAAGAAGCCTGTCAAATAAAAGAGGTCAATGGGAGAATTCTCTTAACAAGTGATGAGCATACCTTTGTCGATAGTAATGGAACGCTTCTTTCAAAGGGAATCAACCTTCTTTCGAATGGTATCACAGTCTTCCAAGGACATGCTGAAGTAAACAATGGCTTTATTGATGTTTCAGGAAAACAGGGATTTTATTATCAAGGAACGACCGATCGTAAAGGGGGTCTCCTCGTTCTTGACCCCGAATCAGATATTACGATTAGTCATAGCCCTTTTTATAACTACTCCTTTGAACAGGAAAAACCCACAGCAGATCTTTCAAATATCTCTATTGATTTTCTTATCAATGAAATACAAAAAGGGCCTGTCACCATCACAACTTCTTATCAGGGTGAAGGTGGAGGAACTGGTTCTATTCATATTAAAGATGATGTGGCTCATGAATACCAAAGCCCTTACCCACTGATTTTTAACTGCTCTGGGTGTGGAGGCATTGAGGTTGCAGGAAAAATTCGAAACAGAGGAACAGGAGACCTTGTTTTTAATTCTAAAGAAGTCTCGATCTCTGGAGAAGTTGACGGAGCTAGAGTTGAAACCCAAGGGTTTTTAAAATGTGAGGGAAAACTGTATGGGAAAACGCTGAATATTCAATCACAAAATGGCGGGTTTATCTCTGGGAAAGTGATTGCTGACGGAGGACCCGTTACATGGTTTGGAGGAGGAACTCTTTCTTTAAAAGGAGGAGAACTTGGAAATGGGGGAAATGATTCTCTTACAATTCAAGGACTAGAAAATGTCACCCTTGAAGAAAAGGCCAGACTTTTTACTTTCTCTTCAAACCTCTCGATTCTCGATCTTTCAGGAGCTCTTTCTTTAGAAGGTTCTACTATTTATAGCGGAGGACCTGTCACAATTTCAGGAAAAGATGGGGCTTTTCATTTAAATGATGGGACTCTTTACACCTCTGGATTACTGAATGTGAATTTAGGACGTTATCTTCACTGTCATAATAGCTCGATTCAAGCGGAGCAATCGATTGCTCTAATGCTAGGAAGTGATTTGGTTCTTACCGATCACTCGCTTATAACATCAACACAGGGAATAACTCTTAATAATAAAGGCTCCTTGTTAATGGATGGAACCTCTATGCTTAGAGGAACAGGCGTCTCTCTTATTGTGGGAGAATCCGTTTCTCTTTTCGATGCAAGTAAAATTGATGGCAAAATGGGCTGTCTTTCTTTAACAGCAGCAGAAAATCTAGTGATGGAAGGAAATCGTGTTTCCATTGAGAGTGGACAACTCTCTATTCATGTTGGGAAAGATCTGTCTATTGAAAACCATGGAAAAATTGCGTCTTTACAAGGCCCCACCGTAATCACAGCTGGCAATCAACTGTCTCTTTTTGAAGAAGGCGTGATTCAAGCATCAGGAGGGAATCTAGATCTTTGTGTTACTCAAGGAAATCTTACCCTTTACGGAAATAGCTCTCTGAATTCTTTAACGCATGAAGGTCATATTATCGTTGGAAAATCTCTTCAAATGGAAAATTTTTCATCGATTAAGAGTCTTGGTGAAAAAGGAACAACAATTGTTATCGACCAATTAGGTGCTGGTGGAGGAATTTCCATGGCACCAAATAGTTCCATCTCAACGGGGAGCTGTCCCTTACGTATTTTTACCACGTCTTATCATCATAATGCAATTCGAGGCACGTTGAATGGTCATTATTATATCAATGAACTTCCCCTCTATTTAATCACAAGTCAAGACCAGTGGGGAACATCTTATCCCAACGATTTCTATGCAGCACCTTTCACCGTTTTTCATAAAGAAGATGGTCTCATACAAACAAACATTGGTCCTGTCAATAATGAGACCTTTATTCGTCATATCGTTGACTATATTGGCCCCTTTACTGCAGAACTTTTCCGCGATCTAGCCCCTTATGATCAATACATCAAAGAGTCGATCACTTTCACCGATAATCACGAACCTTATTTTATTCGTAGGAAAGCTAAGAAATGAAAAAGATCTTTCTTTATCTCTTATTTCCTCTTGTGATGTACGGTAATGTAAACGTTTCGACGTTTGTAGAGCATGATACCAAAAATCAGCCTATCCAAACTGAATCTCACTCTCCATATTTTAAAGGGTTAATCATCATTAGCAATAAGGAAGATCTAAACCCTCGAGGTTATGAAAATGTTCACGGTGTCATGAGCTATCATGTGGATCTACCAGGAGGAATTGTTGCATTAAAAAAGAGTGTACGTCCCTATTACAATGCCCCACTCAATAGTGAAACAGTGAGTGCTATCAAAAGGCGCGTGATTGAATATTATAGAAAAAGTGGACGCCCTATTGTTGCTGTTACTGCCCCTCAACAAGATATTACAGATGGTGTCTTGCAGTTGATGGTGACTGAAGGAAAACTTGGGAAAGTAACCTGCACAGGAAACCAATGGTTTAAAGACAAGCGGTTACTCAATGCGATTCAACTCAAGCCTGGAGAAAATATCGCCTCAGATATCCTAGACCAAAATCTATACTGGCTCAACCGGAATCCTTTTCGGCAAGTCGATGCCATCTATACTCCAGGTCAAGAAGAAGGAACAACGGATATTGAACTGATCTGTAAAGATCGCCTACCCCTTAGAATCTACGCTGGAATTGATAACACAGGTAATGATGTTACGGGTAACAATCGCCTCTTTGCAGGGTTTAATTGGGGAAACGTTTTCGAAACCGATCAACGTCTTTCCTATCAATTTGCCACCTCTTCCGATTTCAAAAGATACCGCGCCCACACTCTTTATTATGAAATTCCCCTTCCTTGGTGGCAACATCTACTCAACCTTTACGGAGGGTACTCCCATGTTGATGCAGATTTTCGTGTGCCAACGATTTTGGGAGCACGCTTTCGTACCCATGGTTTTTCCCTTCAGACAAGCCTCCGCTACGATATCCCTTTAAAGCCCCATCTAAACTTCCTCCATGAGGTCACTTGGGGATTCGATTTTAAGCGGACAAATAACAACCTGGATCTAGGAGGAGTCCCTGTCATCTCAGAAGATAACGTTAATCTTACCCAATTTCAGCTTGGGTATAATCTAGGTTACACAACTTCTAATCTTTCTCTTTCCTTTGAAATTGAAGGGTTCTGTTCACCTGGAAAATGGGTTTCTGATCAAACAAACGCTGATTACCAATCCTTACGTCCCTTCGCAAAAAACCAATACGTTTATGCACGCACAGCATTCACCTTCATCTACAAATTCTATCAAGAATGGGCGCTTCACAATTATTTCCGCGGACAAGTCGCCTCATGCAATCTCCTCCCCTCAGAAGAATATGGGCTCGGTGGCTATAACACTGTGCGTGGCTATAAAGAACGGATTGTGAATGGAGATAATGCCTTTATCTGGAACCTAGAACTGCGAACACCCCCTGTTAGTATCCTCAATGCATTAGCTGGCTGGAAAAAGTTTAATGATACCTTCCAGTTCCTTCTCTTCTATGACTACGGACTTTCTGGTGTCAGGCATGCTGCACCCAGCCAACCTAAAACTTCTTACCTAATGAGTATCGGTCCTGGTGTCCGTTATAACGTCATCCCTTATCTTACGTTCCGTGCTGATTGGGGTTTCCAACTCCATAACCTCGATCTTGGCGGCCCTCATCAACGCCTGCATTTCTCTCTTTCAGTAGGTTATTAGTAGCATAAAATTGAGCAAGGGCTTATCTTTTCTTTCCGAAAATTTCAAAGGAATCAAATGGCAACAAGAACTGAACACCACCTCCAAGCAATTCCCTTTATTAACACCAATCCTGTCGACAGATCTCACCGCATCATAGTAACGAATATCATGGAAGATAGTCTTGCTTCTCGTATTCAAAATGCGCAAGTAGTCATTCTTTTACGAACACAAGATTCAGCTGCTGACTATTCCAATGGACTTGTATTGAGCACCCACCTAAAACAAAACGATTGCGTCCTTATCGAAGGTAACCAAAAGCCAAACTTTCTCTGTGTTGGCATCGAACATCAGACGCGATCGTGGGAAGTTAAGATTAATCCAACATTAAAAGGCTTATTTAATGAGTGGATAGCGGAAATTCGGAAGGCAAATTCATTAATCAATCGTTTTGCTCATCTAATCCTAAAAAAACACCCTTCTGTTGGTCAAGATGACTCTGATGATGAAGTCATTGCTCAGGATCTGGATGGTTATAAGACTCAACTGCAAAAGTGTCTACTAAGACTTAAGGACATTGATTCTAAGTACAAAGAAATCATGCGAAATGAATTCTTAGCCCAAAGTATCAGAGTTGTGCAAGAGATCGAAAAAAATCTCCACAAACATCCTAGGATTTGGGTGATATTAGGAGAAATCCATGGACGATACATCAGCACGGCAAGAGAAATACTCTATGGGGTCAGTTACCTCTACCATTGTCTTGAAAACACAAAAGTAGCTTACATCACTTTGAAATACTTTGATCGTAAACTAGGTCCATTAGGTTATTGCCACTCTCCCAAAAAAGCTCAAGAAGTCGAAGGCCTGTATGAAAAAGAGTTAGCTGAGTTCTATGAGGATATGGGGAAAGAAATCCCACACTCTCTGCCAGTAAAGCAACAATATGAAGTATTTCATGACTTTTGTAACCCATGGAAAAAAATGCCAATCAATGATGCAGGAAGAATGATGCAGCTTTTTCTAGAAAGAGCTCTTAACTGGGAATAGCTACTCTAACTAGAAACGCGCTTTAAATGCTTTTTACTTCCCAATAATTTTACCAAGAACATTGCGGAGAGAATCGTTTCTAAATTCTCCACAACAAATAGTTTGAGGTTGCCCTTAAGATCCGGATGCTCTCCCCATGTTACCCCAATAATAATTCTGAGAGAGAAAATAAATAATAGAAGGATCATTGGAACCCAACTCCCCGGGAACTCTACGAGCTTTTTCCTCTTATCAAAAAGAGCAGAGCGTCTATGGCTTACAAGTAACCCAAGTCCTATTCCTAAGCTCGCACTCATTAGCCATGGCAAAATGAATACCAGCTCATAATCTCTTATGATTGAGTAGACTGTCCAGCAGATAAGAGCAATGGGAATGATGGTGAGATCTTTCCAGCGAATGCTAAAAGCATCTTTTGCCTTCAATCCCTTCCACAAAAGCATGGTAAGGATAAACGACACATAAATGGGTGTATAGGAATCTAGGTCTATCATCACAACCTCCTTTCCTACCTATATCCATATATCAATATTTTCAAAAAATCAACTTTTTATTCGCTATGAACAGGCAATTTTCTTATGTAGAAGAAAGATCGACGTGAGGCGCTTGCTTAAACCGTTTTAATGTTCCAATAAGTCTTCCTAAAAAGATCGCAGAAAGGACGGTTGCAAAATTTTCAACGATTAAAAGCTTCACGGTTCCCTTAAGTTCAGGATGAACACCATAGGTTGCGCCGAGAAAAAACCGAATGGAAAAAATAGAGAGAAAAAGAATGAGAGGGACCCAACTTCCAGGAAATTCAATGATTTTCTTCTGTTTATCAAAGCGAAGGTCGCTTTTGTGGGTGATCAGCATCCCAAGCCCCACACCGATCACTACGCTGAAAGCCCAAGGAATCATAAAAAGGATGTCATAGTTTTTTAGGATGGAGTACGTGGTCCATGTGAGCATTGCTAAAGGGATGATAAGAAGGTCTTTTATTGAAAGAGTATAAGTTTGTCTTGCCTTCCATCCTTTCCAGAAAAGAAGAGCTAAAATTGCCCAAACATATAGAGGAGCATGTGAAATAATATCTAACATCGGTTTCCCTGTTTTTCAGAGGATTATACCGGGATTTCCCCTAGAAGGCAAGGCTTTTAGGTTAGATGTAAGTGCTTTAGCTTAAAGATAAAACTCCGATTTAACCAATCCGCTTGAACCTTGGGATAGCCGCCCCATCAATCATAACCGTTTCAACAAACATCTCAAGTGGACGGACCCAAACCGTTCCTTGTTCATCCATATAGATGACAACCTCCTCTAGTGTCTCGGTATGACGCCCAACACCGATGACTTTGTACTGATTTTTTTTGTAATGCTCAAAGAGTCCTCCAGCCATTAACTCTCTAGCTTTTTCTGAAAAAGGCTTTAATCCACTATGAACCATCTTCTCGTATCCGCTTGTTATAAGCTTCATGTAGAGCTTCCACTCTTTTTCGATTCACCCCTAAATCTCCATAACCGACCCTCGATGCACTGCGAACATCGATGACATTTTTATTGGGATTATAAAGAAATTCAACATCATCTATGAATCGAAAGATTTTAGATGTAAATTCAGCATGGAGATAGTCTGGGGTTGCTTCTACGATTTTTGTTCGTGGCATCATACGAATGATGGAAGCAATCATCCCCAAACTTTCCTGAGGACTTTTATAGATGGGAAAAGGTGCGATTGCATGAGCACGATCTTCTGCCTGACTGCTAACGCAATTGGGCTTATTGGGACACGGAGCAAGGCTCACCATAAGAAAACACAGTAGTCCAATCATCATATCTATTAAAATAATACTAAGGCAAACTGCCTTTTTATTGTCATAAATTTAATATCATTATTATGGCATACATTTTCAAATATTGCATAAAAACAAAGCAATTGATAGCATGTCAGCTGCATATTTTCAGGAGATGTAAAATGAAAAATTCCAATCATAAAGACGCTTCGATCCCCTCTATTCATGGGACGTCTTCTCTCCTGTTTATCCACGATTCTTTCTCTTATTATTGGCTCTAAACGCCATCTCTAAATATTTTTTTTAAACACATTTTTTAATTCTAAACTTACATTTTTGGTACTTATATTATGGATGTTCAACACAAGAAAATTGGACTAGTTTCGGCTGTTATTATTCAGACGAATGCAATGATCGGAGCAGGCGTTGTTGCCATACCTGCGATCTTAGCTCAGACAACAGGCTCTCTAGGACTCCTTGCCTATGTGGCCTGCATTTTAATCATCTTTTGTATGACTGTTTCTCTTGGAGAATTATCTCTTCTACATGGAGGGGGTGTTTGGTGTTACCATTTCCCTTCTCTTTGGGGGAAGCACCACACCGGAATACTCGCGTCAAGTTTATATGTCATCGGCATCCTTGTTGCTATGGGATTTGTTTCAAGACAAGCAGGAATATGGCTCCATGAAATGCTCCCCTTCTTAAATTTCAAACTCTTAGCAGTTGCTATTACAGGAGTTCTTTCTCTTTTCGTCTATGCAGGAAAAAATGTCTCTTCATTATGGCAGTATGTGATCTCAGCGATCATTTTTCTTGGAATCTTGGTGATTACGACGCTTTGTTTTGCACACTTTGATGAAAAAATCTTTCTAAGTATAGGAAACGGAAGCTCTTCTTCTATGATTGTAATCGCTCCCATCCTCTTATTTTCTTTATTGGGTTTTGAAACGATTTCTTCTCTTTATGCTATCGTAAAAAAACCCAGGCAAAATGTTCTATTAGGTGGGATCATTGAGGTTTCCTTAGTTGGAATTCTCTATATTGTTTTTTCAAGCTCAGTGATTGGCTCCATTGATCGCAGTTACTTTAGAGGATCTGAGGAACAATCACTTGCAATGATTTTAACAAATGCATTCCCGAAGTTTCATTACTTATCTAAAATTGTCTATTTAGGGGGATTGTTTGCGATAATTGGGACACTTCATTCCATTCTATGGAGTATTAGCATCCTTTTTTTAGGCGTTTTAAAAAAATCGCAGAATCACACAATCCAAGCTTGGATAACCAAAGGTAAGATTACAACTAACCAAACGCTAGGCTTTGCATGCCTAGCAATTATCGGGTCAAGTTTCTTAACCAGTACCTTCATCATGAATGTGACAGTACTTTTCATTGCAACAAGTTATGTTCTATCGATCATTGCCTTGTTGTATGAAAAAACGCATAAAGTTTTAAACCGGTTAATCTGTATGATAGGAATCTTTGGAGGATGCCTGATGGCAGCTTTTGCATTATACTCATTAATTCATCATTTTTAATTCCAAGACTAGGAGCAAAGATGAATATTTCTCTTATTACAGAATTAATCACCTCCCAATTCCCTGAGTGGAAAAACCTTCCTATTCAACCCGTTGAACCTTGTGGATGGGACAATCATACCTATCGCTTAGGAAATGAACTGTTGGTGCGCCTACCAAGTGGAGCAACTTATGCACCTCAAGTAGAAAAAGAAAATCTTTGGCTTCCAAGGCTTGCCCCTGTTCTTCCTCTCAAAATCCCTTGTCCTGTTGCAGTGGGCAAGCCAAATAGAAATTATCCTTGGAACTGGAGCATCTATAAATGGCTAGAAGGAACAACAGCCTCTACCAAAACCATCTCCCACATGGATGATTTTGCGGTTGCCCTTGCACACTTTTTACGCACGCTTCAAAAGGTGGACACAACGGGCGGTCCTTTTCCTGGTCCTGATAACTTTCACCGTGGAGGGGCTTTATCACACTATGACAAAGAAATGCGCCAAGCATTAACTCGAATGAAAAATCAGATTGATAGTGATCAAGCACTTAAAATTTGGGAAGAAGGACTTCATTCTTATTGGCTAAAACCTCCTGTCTGGGTCCATGGAGATATTAGCCCCAATAACCTTCTTGTAAACAACGGACAACTTTGCGCTGTGATCGACTTTGGCTTATTAGCTGTTGGAGATCCCGCCTGTGATCTGATGATTGCTTGGACTTTTTTTGAGGGAAAAAGTCGAGACATCTTCCGTTCGACGATGGCTTTAGATCCTGAAACTTGGGAACGTACCCGTGCATGGACTCTTTGGAAAGCAAGCGTCATTGTGTCTGGTCTTACCTCGGCAACCCATTCAGAGTCGATTGCTGCTCCTAAAACGCTTGAACGAGTTTTAGAAGACCAATAATTTTTTGGAAACGGTAAAAAGAGTGTGGCCGGAGCCAGAATCGAACTGGCGACACAAGGATTTTCAGTCCTCTGCTCTACCAACTGAGCTACCCGGCCAAGGGGTAACACTAAGATAGTTAATAGACAATGCTAGAGTTTTTGAAGATTTATCGCAATGACTTTTGCTAGATAGTGTCGTCAAATAATCGCTGTTGGAGTCATTCTTTCTATGAGAAAAATTCTGCGCTCACGCACTAGTTTTGAACCTGATCAAGAGCAATCATGTCCTTAAGAATTTCGACAGACTCTTGAATTTGGAGATCGTTGACCCCATAATTCTCTTTGAGGAGATCATTCCTTGACTGCCCCTGTGCTTTTTTAGGGCGGTATCCATTTCCTACTTTAAGAAAGAACTGATAGTTTTGATTATTCTCAATTCGCTCCCGACTATTTTTGATCAAAGTAGGAAGCATTTGTCTCCAGAAAGTTTCACGAGGTTTAAGGTAAGGAACTGTAAATCGAGCCACATCCCGATAAGATCCCTGCTTAATATTCATCAGAGAATGAAAAACATCTCCACTTAGATGATCATTAGCAAGGGGAAATTCTAAGTATTTTTCTCCAATATTATAAGGTGAAAAGGCTGTTGGGACAAGAATGTCCCCCTGAACTCCCTGAATCTGCGGCGATCGTCCAGATGCTGTATAGTAGCGTCCAACAGTGACTTTAAAAAAGGCTTTGGCTCTCTCATCAGTAATCGTTTGGAACTGCATTGTTCCTTTGCCATAGGACCTTTCATCTCCCACAATCAAGGCAACGCCATAGTCTTGCAAGGCTTGAGCAACAATTTCTGCAGCTGAGGCTGAAGCTTTTGAGATCAGGATTAAAACAGGACCATCGAAAAATTGACGCCCGTCTACATCTCGTGCATAACTCACCTCTCCATCGGCATACTTAGAAATAACAATGAGCCCTCCATTAATAAAGAGAGAAGACACTTTGATCGCTTGACTTAAGAAACCTCCCGAGTTTTCTCGAAAATCCAAGACAATTCCCTTCAAATTCCCCTCTGCTTTTAAGGAGCGGAGAGCTTCGCGCAAATCATGAGCAACACTAATTTTCCCACCATTATCATAAAAGGCTGGAACATCAATTTTCCCAATGATCCCATCTGCATAAGGTTCATAAGAAAAAGTGATTCTTTCATCATCCATTGAAATCTTTTCACGAATCAGGTCAACATGGATCATTTGCTCGCTACGTTTGACCCCTAAAGTAACCTTAGACCCCGCTTTCCCCTTCATCATTTCGAGCAGCTGTTCAAAAGTTAGGTCATCCACTCCTTGATAATTAACAGCAACAAGGAGATCTCCTATTTGAATGTTCCCGCTTTTTGAAGCAGGTCCATTAGGGACAAGATCTGTTATATAAATTCCATCAAAGTCTTCACGGAAAACAACTCCTACACCTGAAAACTCCTTTTTAAGCATGGTTCGGATCTCATAGGCCTCTCTTGGGCTGTAGTATCCTGTATGCGCATCTAAGCATTTTGCCATTGCTTTAAGCATATGAAGAGTCAAAAGGTGCTCCGTACCACCTAAATACTCCTCTTCAAAAGCAACTGTTTTCTTAGACCGATGATTCAAGATTTTTTGGATCAATTGAGGACTGATTGAAGCCTCTTTTCTCGATCGAAGGTGAGACTTTACTTCCAAAATTAACCTTTCATAGATCCTATTTTTTAGCTCTTTTTCATCAGACGGATAGTTCGAATAGGACAAAGGGACAGAACGTTTTAACGCCTCTTCCCCTTCATTAATCAATCTGTCGATCTGTTGATGCCGAATCTTTTGAGCTCTCCGAATGGCTCGCTGAACGGTAAAGTTGAGGTTCCAATATTCAGGAAATTGATCTTGCTGATAGTGGTTGATCAATTCTCGAACCTTTCTAGGTGAAACTCCGAGATAGGCTTCTGCTTCATTTTTTAAAAGATAGATACGGTCTGGATCAAATTGTTCAATATAAATTTTTAATGAGCGCTTAGCAATGACTGGAGAAAATTCTTTATTTTCAACGTGATAAGTAAACATTTTATCCATCGTAGGACGGACATCCTTGAGCGAAAGGGTAAAAGCTTCGCTTGTAAACCCTGAAAGACCTAAGGATAAAAGTATGATGAGTCTAAATAAAAAAGCCCTTCCCATAATCCCCTTCTTATTTCTTCACTATACTTATTAATAAATTAAATGCTCTAAATTTAAACAAATTAATTTTATGATAATAAAAATTAATTATTTACTACCGAGAACAAAGGATTCACAAAGAAGCAATAGGAGAAATTGCCAAAACTCCGTGATCTCTCTGTTTTCTGTAGTTAAATTTTAAACTCTTTTGCATCTCAACACTTTAGTTTACACACCGCCAAAAGCAATAGTTTGCAAGAAATTAAGTGTATACGCTATATTACTCGTTTACATTGGTAAGAATTGATCCTGTATGGGATTGACAACAGTATAAATAGGAGTAAAGGCCTCAATGCCAACCATTAACCAACTCGTGCGGAAGCCACGCACACCTAAAAAGAAGAAAAAGAAATCTCCTGCGCTCCAGAAATGTCCACAAAGACGGGGTGTCTGTCTTCAAGTAAAGACAAAAACTCCAAAGAAACCTAACTCTGCTCTTCGAAAAGTAGCGTGGGTTCGCCTTTCTAATGGACAGGAAGTCATCGCTTATATTGGTGGTGAAGGACATAACTTACAAGAACATAGCATCGTCCTCGTTAGAGGTGGAAGGGTGAAAGACCTTCCTGGTGTGCGTTACCATATTGTCCGAGGTTCTCTCGACTGCGCAGCTGTTAAAGACCGGAAACAAGCGCGTTCTAAATATGGCGCGAAGAAACCTAAAGGATAATTAGAATATGTCAAGAAGACGTCGTGCAACAAAGCGAAAGCCTGTTCCTGATCAGAAATATAATAACGTCGTTGTTTCAAAATTCATCAATCGTGTCATGCTTCACGGAAAAAAATCCCTAGCAACACGCATTGTTTATCAAGCTTTAGATGAATTTACAAAGAAAGTGAATGCTGAAGATGCAATCATTGCTTTTGATCAAGCGATGGAAAATGCGATGCCAACCCTTGAGGTTAAGTCTCGAAGAATTGGTGGAGCTACCTACCAAGTACCGATTGAAATTCCACCAGATCGCCGTGCTTCAATGGCTATGAAATGGATCATTATGAATGCAAGACAGAAACCTGGTCGTAATATGATCGACGGTCTAGCAATGGAACTTGCCGATTGCTTCAACAACCAAGGTTCCACAATTAAAAAGAAAGACGACACACACCGAATGGCAGAAGCAAATAAAGCATTTGCACACTATAAATGGTAAAGGAGCAAACTTAAAAAATGGCAAAACAGCGTCCCCCACAAGACAAACTAGAGAATGTCAGAAATATTGGCATCATGGCCCACATCGATGCTGGGAAAACCACTTGTACAGAGCGGATCCTCTTTTATTCAGGTCGTGTTCACCGAATCGGTGAAGTCCACGAAGGGGCTGCAACAATGGACTGGATGGAGCAGGAACAAGAACGTGGGATCACGATTACCTCTGCTGCAACGACTGTTTACTGGGGCGACTGCAAAATTAACATTATTGATACTCCCGGACACGTTGACTTCACTGTAGAAGTAGAGCGCTCTCTTCGCGTTCTTGATGGTTCAGTCGCCGTATTTAGTGCGGTAGATGGGGTTCAACCTCAATCAGAGACTGTTTGGAGACAAGCTGTCCGCTATAATGTTCCAAGAATTGCCTTTATCAACAAAATGGATCGCGTCGGAGCAGATTACTTCTTCTGCATTAAGAGTATGCAAGAAAAGCTTGGAGCGAATGCCATTGCTGTTCAATGCCCAATCGGAGCAGAGAACGACTTCCTTGGAATGGTCGATCTGATCACAATGAAAGCTTACCTCTTTAAAGACGAGACTATGGGTGCAGAATACGAAGTTGCTGATATCCCTGCAGATCTTAAAGATAAGTGTGAAGAAATGCGCTCAGCGCTCCTAGAAGAGCTTGCGACGGTCGATGAATCAAATGAAGACTTCATGATGAAAGTTCTTGAAGCTCCTGACACTCTTACTGAAGATGAAATTCATGCGGTGATTCGTCAAGGAGTTTGTACCAATAAAATTAATCCCGTTCTTTGTGGAACGGCTTTTAAGAACAAAGGAATTCAACCTCTTCTCGATGCGATTACAAGATGGATGCCTTCTCCACTCGATCGTGGAACGATTAAAGGTCTTGATGTTGAAAGCGAAGAAGAACTCACACTAGAACCAAGCGATGAGAGTCCACTTGCAGCATTAGCATTTAAAGTTGTAACCGACCCTTATGTGGGACGCCTGACTTTTGTTCGTGTTTACTCTGGTGTTCTTGAAAAAGGGATGACTCTTATCAACACAACAAAGGGTAAAAAAGAGCGTGTCTCTAGACTTTTAGAGATGCACTCTAACCAACGAAAAGATCGTGATGAATTCTTCACCGGTGATATCGCTGCTGTTATTGGTCTTAAAAACTCAGCAACAGGGGATACTCTTTGTGCGGAAAACACTCCCCTTCTCTTAGAGAAAATGGAGTTCCCTGAACCTGTAATTTCGATGGCAATCGAACCAAAATCTAAAGGTGACCGGGAAAAACTCTCTCAAGCACTTAGCTCCCTCTCAGAAGAGGATCCTACTTTCCGTGTGAGTACAAACGAAGAGACAGGACAAACCATTATCGCAGGAATGGGTGAGCTCCACCTAGAGATCTTAAAAGATCGTATGTTCCGCGAATTTAAAGTAGAAGCTAACGTTGGTAAACCTCAAGTTTCTTACAAAGAGACGATCACTGCTCCTTCTAAAACAGATACCAAGTTTGTTAAACAGTCTGGTGGACGTGGACAATATGCCCACGTTTGTCTGGAAATCGAACCAAACGAAGCTGGAAAAGGTAATGAAGTCGTCAGCAAGATTGTTGGAGGAGTGATTCCTAAAGAATACATCCCAGCTTGTATCAAAGGGGTTAACGAAGGTCTCGATAATGGAGTCCTTGCAGGTTACAACCTAGTCGATGTTAAAGTTGCTATCGTCTTTGGATCCTTCCATGAAGTTGACTCCAATGAAATGGCCTTCAAAATTTGTGCTTCGATGGCGATCAGAGATGCCGCTAAGAAAGGAACTCCTATCATCCTCGAACCGATTATGAAAGTGGTTGTTACCACTCCAGAGGAATTCCTCGGAGATATCATTGGTGACATCAACAGACGTCGTGGAAAGATCATGAACCAAGGAATGGAAAAAGGGATTGCTATCTTTGAATGTGAGGTTCCTTTAAGTGAAATGTTTGGTTATTCGACAACTCTCCGCTCCTTAAGTTCAGGACGTGCAACCTACTCAATGGAACCAGGACACTTCGAAAAAGTTCCTGCAAAAATTCAAGAAGAAATCGTTAAGAAATAAAAAGAGACATCATCCATGGCAAAAGAAACACCTAGTAGAAAAAAGATACGGATCCGCCTTAAGGGATACGACCAAAGGATCCTCGATCGTTCGACTGCCGATATAGTTGAAACAGCAAAAAGAACTGGAGCACGCATTGTCGGTCCTATCCCTCTTCCAACTAAAAGGGAAATCTACACGGTTCTCCGCTCACCACACGTTGACCGAAAATCACGTGAGCAGTTTGAGATCCGCACTCATGTTCGCCTTCTTGATATCCTCAACCCAACACTGGATACGATTGACAAGCTCAAAGTTCTTCCAGTCGCTGCAGGTGTCGATATCAAAATCAAAGCTTAGATTAAGAGCTAAGTGAAATGAAATTTAAGAACATTATTAGCACTCTTTAGAGAGTGTCCCATACTGCTGTTCACTATATAAATATACTATTGAAACTATAAAAAGAATTTTATGGCAGCCATAAGCTCATTTAATAATCAACAACCTGTAATACCTGAAAACACTTCTAATAACTCTTGCAACCTTCTTGACAGACTAGAGCAATGTCAGCATGACCAGACAAAAGTACAAAACCTATTCGCCGAGTTGTTAGATCGTCTTAATTCTAATTGCGAAAAGGATGAGTTACTAGAAATCTTAGACGATATAACAAGTATAAACGATGAACATAATAATAATGAAGAATTCGCACATCTACAAATACAAGCGTTATGTGAACCCCTAAAAGCTCCGATATCAACACTATTTTTAAGCACAAACTCAAGAGAGTTACAATCAGCATGCTTAAATGCTTTAGGTGCAATTTTAAATATGGAATTTAGTTGGCAGGATGACGCTAATCCATTTCTAATTGACGCATTGACAGAGCAAAGAAACATCGATGCTATTCATAAGGATCTAAAACTATTCCTTCAAGGCCCTAGCTTTCAAGATAAGGATATGTCCCTATTTAATGCCTTTAACACTGCTTTAGGCGTATTTCGTCAACATTTTAGTTTATAAAAAGATACCCTTGACCAAATGTGCATTAAAGGAAACCCAATCAGAGCGCTCGATCATTCTCTTTGATTGCTTAATTCAAAGTGTGTAGACCACTACTTTAAAGCACTGCTTCATATGTTTTGTTTATTCGAACCACACCCGCTTAAAATGTATAGAGGTTGAAATCTTTCATACGCTCTCCAAAAATCTTTATGAAAACCCAGGTAAGCTAAGTGTTATTACAATACCCTGATATGTTCCTTAGAAATTGACAAATAAAGTTTTTATTTATAGCCTTTCCTCATTTTACTATTTACGCGAGGTTTGAAATGAAAATTTTAAGAAATCTTCTCAAAGCGGCAGCAGTTGTCATAACCCTAACACTTTCATCAACACTCTGTGCGGACATGAAAGTCACCTTTACAAATGATACAGCTGAGTACGCACTTTATTTTAATTCAGATTACAGTACAAAAGTCTCCCCAGGTGAGAGTCATACCTTCACCTTAAAAGACCACACTACAATGGTCGTTGGAATGGACTATAAGGAACATCCAACACCATGGATACACTACGGCCTTGGAAATGGTGGTGTTTCTTACTCTATTGATCCCTCTAGCGGACAGGTAAATTTTAGTTTCGGACTAGGTCCTGCTTCAGCATCTTCTATTGAAGAAAAACCTCCTATCATTACGATTTCAGGAGGCGTAAGTATGCAAGGAACTGACAGTTGGGAAAAAGGTATTTCACTACAGCCTCATGGAGCGAACGCACCCACGACAGTGAAATTTACTGACCAGTAATTTTAGGCTCTAATGCATCCTAGATGGGAGACTAATAATCATAACAATATAGGAGATATGTATGAATCTTACTAGAAAAGCGCTACTACTATTTTTTGTTTCTCTTTTCGGAATTTCAGCTCCGCTTTGGGCAAGCAATAACTTTAAAGTGGTCGGATACTACGAAAATTGGGCGCAGTGGCGTCCCGATAAGGGAAAAGCATACCCACATCAAATGGACCCATCAAAAGTCTCTCATCTCTGCTATGCTTTTGCATACTTTAATTTTAAAGGCCCTGGTATCAGCGGCAAAGGAAATTATATTGTCACAGGAGATTGGAACGTATATCCCGTTGAATGGACAGACTTGAATGAAGTTCCCGATTCAACCGGACAAAAAACAATCGCCCCTTCTCTATATAACCAATGCACTGGGTATGACCCTACGCAACTCGAAAAATTTGAAATGAAGAGTCTTAAAGAAGAGAATCCTAACCTAAAGGTTCTTATTTCTATTGGTGGATGGAACTTCTGTAATCCTGATGATAATCTGTATGGAGGTAAATATACTTACCAATTCTTCAGTCAAATGGTTGCAAACCCTGATCACCGCAAGGCATTCATCGATTCTTTGTGTGACTATGCTAAGAAGTACCAGTTTGATGGAGTTGATTTTGACTGGGAGTACCCTGCTTCCAATAAGCATGGAGGAACTGCCGAAGATTACCAAAACTATTTAACCTTTTTCAAAGAACTCCGAGCACAAATCCAAAGCTCAGGCAATGCATTAATTGTTACAATGGCCTCAGCTCCCTTTGTTCCCAGTGGGGCTCTAAGTGGTACTTACCAAACTGAGTCCGGAGCAACCAAAACAGTCGATCCTAGTAACCCAGCAACATATTTTGCTTGGCTGAAAGATTGTTCGGAGTATCTCGACTGGTTCAATGTGATGTGTTATGACTATTATGGCCCTTGGTCAGGTCAAGAAGGGACCCTTCCCAACGCACCTACAAAAGAAAGTGGCGATCTCTATAGTGTTGAAAAAACAATTGGGTCCTATTTAGATGCAGGAGTCGATCCGTCAAAAATCATTATTGGCGTCCCTTCTTATGGTCATTCTTATGCTGGTGTTAATTTCTCTGATCAAAACTATGGCCCTGGAAATACGTTTACAGGACCCGATGTTGCAGGAAAGTATACAGGAACCCCCGGCTTCCTTGCCTACTATGAAATCATAGAGCAAATTCAAACCCTAGGCTGGCTCCTTGGTGGTTTTGATGAGGCTTCACAAACTCCCTATGCTTACAATGTTGGTGGGAAACGGTGGGTCTCTTATGATAACCAAGACTCTATTGCCGCTAAAATGGCACTTATTAAACAACACTCTTTAGGGGGTGCCATGATGTGGTCGCTTGACGATGACGATTTCAACAATAAGTTTCCGCTCCTGACAAAAATCAATCAAGAGCTGAATCCTTAACTTAAATTTGCACCTTCTTCTTCACTTCCTAGGAAGCAGGGGAAGGTGCATTAAAATATACAACATTGGGCTTAATAATTAGGGTAGGGATCTTCAGAGTAGATTGATTCGAATGGAGGTGGATTAGAAAGCTTCATATACTTTCCAATCACCTTACCCTCTTGAATCACGATATAATAACGGCGTTGTTCGATCACTTGATTTCCCATCGTGATTTTTTCTATATATTCGTAGGTTTCTTTGTCTCCTTCGCGAGAAACGATTTGATAAGGCTTTCCAAACCGGTGTTCGATATCAGAAGCTTTCATTCCGACTTCAACTTCAGCGTACTTGTCACGCGTCATGACTTCAGAATTTGTTGCACATCCTAACAAAAATAAAAGACCAAGAAAAAATAAATATCTCATAATAAACCTACCTTGCTTTTTTAATAGTTTATTATATTATTTATTAGCAACACGGTTTATTATTTTTTCTTACAACAAGGATCTCAGAGAAGATCTTACTTTATTCTCTCCGTGCTCTCTGTGAACTCTGTGGTTTAACTATTCTTTTGTTTCTTCGATTGGTCGCCAGATTTTGCCATGAATAACGGTTCGAAAATCATCGTTTGTAGCGTATTCTGCATGCATCAGGTAGGTATCGGGACTGTCACTCTTTTCATAAAACTCGAACCCTTCAAAGCCGAGATGATCTAAGCGAAACTCCCATCCAATTAACTTATCATTAATCATCCCCTTACCTACAACTTTTCCAAGGGACTGGTTTTCGAGTTCGATTGAGAACCCTTTCCGGGTAATATCATAAAAAGCAAATTGGTTCTGCATGACATCAGAAAGACCAGAAATTTGAATTTCTTGTGTCGATTCAATGCGGCCTTTATCATCTTCAGGAACTTTCCAACGGGTATAAAATGGAAGTTCTTCATCCATCATTGAGAGCGTAATTTTTCCTTCGCCGATCCATGAGCCGGGCTTTAAAATAAATGGATGTTTCGTCAAAACATAAACCTTCTTGTATAGATGCTTTGTAATATGCCTAGGGCACTCATCGTTAAGGTCACAGAGGAGCCACCGTAAGTTACAAGAACCAGCGGCACACCTGTAATGGGCAAAAAGCCACACATCATTCCGATATTGATCACCACATGAATTGCCAAATAGACAGCGATTCCAGCGGACAAAACCCGCCCAAAATGGTCTCTGGCAACGGCTGTAACTTGAAAACTACAATAAATCAGCCCGAAAAACAAGAGTAACATGAAAATTGCTCCAAAAATCCCAAATTCCTCGGCAAATGCAGGGAAAACAGAGTCTGTGTGAGCTGCAGGGAGAAATTGACGTCCAGTAAATAAACTTTTCTTGAATCCACTGCCCGTGTATTTTCCTAATGCAATTGCTGTTTTCGCAGCTTGGTGGTGGTAGGTATCGGGATCAAACCGTTCATACTGATATTCTTTTAAAACCTTTGTCGCAACGGGTCTAATCTCTTCATGGTCTAATACCCCTGTAAAAATGAGAGAAATTAAAATAAGAGCTGCTACCCCTAAGGTAGACATGATTTTAATCACTCCTTTTCGAATCCCTCCAAAATAAAACATCCCTAAAGTCATCGGAAATAAAACCATAGCTGATCCAAGATCGGGTTGCTTTAATATTAAAAGAAAGGGAATCAAAACAATGACCCCTGCTTGAAAAAAAGTCCGCCAATCACCAACACTTCTCCCTTTTTTTTCAAGAAACCAACTTAAAGTAAAAACAAGGGTAAGTTTGGCATATTCAGAGGGCTGCAGTGTTCCACCAACAAATGGAATACGATACCAACGATGCACATGTTGAATCGGTTCTGTAAAAAAAAGACCAAGTAGCATTAGAATGGTACCAACATAAAGAACCCAGGCCCACTCTCTTAGTTTGTGGTAGTCAAGTCCTGCAAAAAATAGATAGCAAAGGATTCCAACACCAAAACGTTGGATTTGGTTCTTAACGTGCGGGGTAAAGAATAGATCTTCCCCTGTAAGCTGAACCTCTGAAGTCGTAGAGGCAATGATAAGAATGCTCATGATCATGAGTGCCATGATAAGAGGAAGTGTTCTTAAATCAATGCGTCTTAAAACTTGATGGTTCCACATAACACTTTATTGTCCATAATTTGGAGTTATTATGGTAGAAAAAGTCACACAAGTCCATTTAGAAAAAGTTAATTCCACCAATTCTTATGCAAAGGAAAATTACTCCCACTTTGACCTAAACGCAATCACTCGCATCACTGCAGATGAACAAACTGCAGGACGTGGCCGCTTTAATCGGAGTTGGGTATCTCCTAATGGAGAAAACATTTATCTCACCTACTTTTTCACAATGGATAAAAAGGTCATGGACCTTAACAATATTGCTCAAATCCTTTCCTTAAGTATCACAAAACTTTTAAACAAATTAGGCCTTTCTCCACATATTAAATGGCCGAATGATGTTTTGGTTAACGGAAAAAAAATTGCAGGTATTCTGTGTGAAACGACAGATCTTCACGATAAATTTGGAGTCATCTTAGGAACAGGAATCAATGTGAATATGCCTAAAGAGACTCTAGATCAAATTGATCAACCTGCAACGTCTCTTATTGTTGAACTTGGAAAGCAACAAGAATTACCTCATTTGATCAAAATATTAGAAGGGTTTTTCCTCGAAGATTATCATCTCTACCTAAGAGATGGTTTTAAGCCTTTTTATATGAGTTATGACGCTCTACTCACCCATAAAGGAAAACCGATTACCCTTAAACAAAACGGGCATGTTATTTCAGGAACCCTTCACTCTCTAAACCCTGATGGCCGACTGAATATTCTTTTAGATAATGGTGAGATTCAAACTCTTTCATCAGGAGAAATTAAAAAGTAGTTAAAAACTATTTGTATTTAAAATTATTATTGTTCTTTAAATTAAATAAAATTCGATTATAATTAATTCTGAACGAAGGAGGAAATATGGAAATCAATCCTGTTGGATCATCTGAAGAATTATCAGCTACCCAAGCATCTTCTACTGAGCTCAGTGGAGAATATGGAGAAAAAATCCAAGCTATCCGTGATAAAATCGATGCCGGAGACCTTAAGGGCGCATATGAGCAAATTCAAAAAGAATTTGATGAAATCGATGCAAAATATAAGGGCTGCTACCTTTTCTTAGAACTTGCTAAGTTTAAGAATGAGCTTGATGCCCTAAAAAAAGAGCTTGATCAAGTCGTGCTATCGCTAGTACTGCAATAAAGATAAATCAGGCTTTACATCAAGGGACGGTGAAAGACGCGAGCGCAAGATTTGCTGGATTGCGTCAAGAGTCGCACCAGTCGATGAGGGGCAGGTAGTACAAGCCCCCTGGTATGCGATAATCACTTCCCTTTCGTCATTAAAAGATGAGACTTCGATGCCCCCGGCATCAAGTTCGATATAGGGTTGAATCTCATCACGAATCACCTCTTTAATATGATCAAGCTTTTCATCTGGTGAAAAGAGATGCCAATTGGGGTGACCGCCTTCTGACTGCTGTCCCTCAGGAACAGGTGGGGTAACAGAAGGATCTTTTAGAACAATATCACTGCATTTTTCTGCGGCTTCTTCAATGACTGATAAAACAAAATTAAGGTCGGCATCTGCAGTTTTAGGGAAAGCTGGAATATTAGTGAAGTCTCGAAGTTTACGGTCAATTAGATCAGCGGTTAAACGACGGGCTTGATCATAATTTTTTCTAAGGAGAACTTCACAAGCTGCATCAGAGGCTCCAACAAGAACGGTTTCTCCAAAAGCCATGAATTTTGCATCAGCAATAATCCCATCGGTTTCATCTACAACAATTGAAAAGGCTAGCAAACTTCCATCCCGCTCTCCTTTTGCAGTGACAACACGCATTTCTTGAAGGGCACCGGTATTTTCCTTAAACGAACCTACGTTGCGAGGATTAAGGATGCGCTCTTTTAGTAAGTTGCTATACTCTGTCCATGGATGGGGTTTCATATGAGAACTCCTTTTGAAAAGGTACGGCATTTTTGAGCACAATCAACGATGATTCCAATCGCGCGATCGATCTCTTCTTCAGTTGTGGTGTAAGACAAAGAGAAACTTAATGCACATTGACTTTCGATAGGGTCTTTACCAACTGCTGTCAATAAGTGGCGAAGTTTTTGAAGTCGTCCTCCTCCAAATGAGGCAAAGACTTCTTGCTCTCTCAAATGAAAAGCAAGAAGCTCTCCCATTACTCCAGGAAAGTGAATGGCTGAGACATTGGGAAGACGTTCTGCTTCTTTGAAAAGAACCTGGGCTTCAGGAATCGCTAAAAGAATGCCTTCTTCTAATCTGTCACGGAGGCGTACGGTCTCCATACAAAGATGATCAAAAGCTTGACTAAGCTCTTCAATCGCTATTCCAAGGCCAATAAAGGCTGGAAGATTTAAATCTGCTCCTTCCATTCCTTCAGGAGTCCGGCTTTGAAAATCAACGCCTCTTCGAACAAAAAGACCTCCACTTCCTTTAAGAGCATGAAGGAGTGTTCCTTCAAATGTTAAGTAATCGATCGGAAGCTCTTGGAATTTGAAATAAAGTTTTCCTAAAATATTCGAGGCATCGACATGAAAAAGAATCCCTTTTTCATGGCAAAGCTCGCCAATCTCCCAAATAGGATGAACCACACCGGTTAATGCATTGGCCCAAGAAAGGGAAACGAGACCTGTTTTTGGGGTGATCGCCTTTTCTAAAGCGTCTCGAGTGACTTGTCCATTTTCATTAAGAGGCACTGTCTTTTGGTAAACCCCAAGTTTTTCAAAACTTTGGCCGATCAAGTGCACTGATGCTTCTTCAACCTTTGTGGTTAAGATGTGATTTTTTCCATTTTCAGCAATATGATCAATATAGGCGCTATGATAGACCTCTGAAACAGCATGTGCTCCTGAGCTACAGAACTGAAACCGGTCTTTCTCATGTACTCCTACAAAAGCTCGAAGATCACCCAGCCTTCTGTTGATAGAGGTAAAGGGTTCTTTTCCTTGAATATAGGGGGCTGTGACTGACTCCCAATGTCTTTTGATAAAGGGTTGCACTTGGGCAATGAGGTGGTCAGACGGACGGGCTAAGGTTCCGTTATCGAGGTAAATGGGTTCCTTCATAGGGTTTCTTTCTCCCATTGCTCTCCTTTAAAAGAGTAACAAAGAGGAACTCCTGTTGGAATTTCAAGGTTTAAAACTTCTTCCTTCGAAAGGTGATCAAGATACATGACGATCGATCGAAGAGAATTTCCATGAGCGGATACTAGAACATTTTTTCCATCTTTTAGGAGCGGAACAATCTTATTTTTAAAGTAAGGAATAGACCTCTCAGCAGTCATTTCTAAACTTTCGCCGTCAGGAGGAGGTGTATCAAAGCTCCGCCGCCAAATCTTGACTTGATCGGCTCCAAACTTTTCTCGTGTTTCATCTTTGTCGAGTCCTTGGAGCTCTCCATACATCCGTTCATTGATCTCCCAAGATTTGTAAACAGGAATCGTATGCTCCTCTGCCTTGGGATCATAAATCTTTGCCCACTCCTCAAGCTTCCCTTCACCCTGATGCGAAATAACAGGTGTTTTGTCACTTTCATGCTCAGTCATCGCGATCATTGCTGTCATTTGTGCTCGCATGAGAGAGGAGATAAAAATCACATCAACGGGGATGTGACTAATGGCCCTTCCTGCTTTCTGAGCTTCAACAATCCCATCCCTACTCAGGGGAACATCGACCCAGCCTGTAAAGCGATTTTTTTGATTCCAATCGGACTTTCCGTGGCGAAGTAAAATAAGTTTTGCTTGTTTTCCCATACCCCCATGATAGATGAGATTGTATTATTCTGGCATCTATTTTATAATATTCAGCATGGAACCAAACCGTCTAAGTAAAATTTTAGCTAAAGCAGGGGTGGCGTCTCGCCGCGCTGCAGAATTTCTCATTTTTGAGGGAAAAGTACGTGTGAACGATGAGGTCGTTACTGTCCCTCAAACGATTGTTGATCCAGGAAAAGATAAGATCTATGTTGAAGATCACCCAGTCACTTTGAGTGATGAAAAAGTTTATTACATTTTGAATAAACCTAAAGGTTTTATCTGTTCCAATAAACCCCTGGGACGAAAAAAATTAGTGATTGATCTCTTTAAGGAGGTCAAAGAACGTTTATTTACGATTGGACGCCTTGATCGCGATACAACAGGCCTCCTTCTACTCACCAACGATGGGCACTTTGCTCAAGAAGTGATCCACCCTTCAAAAAATATCAGTAAGGAATACCTTGTAAAAACGCAGCAAGAAATCACTCATGAACATCTTCAAGAACTTTCTAAAGGAACATTGATTGAAGGAAAATGGATTCGCCCCGCAAAAGTGACAAAGGTGAGACGAGGGACCCTCAAGATTGTTGTTAAAGAAGGGAAAAAACGGGAAGTGCGGCTGATGGTTCAGAACGCAGGACTCACCCTCCTTTCTCTTTCCCGTATTCGCATTGGAGGGCTAAAACTAGGCGATCTCAATGAAGGTGAGTGGCGTGAACTCACTGAAAAAGAGCGCGCACTGATCTTTGCTTGATATCCTTTTTGAAATTCTATAAATTGAAACCATGAGTCATTATTTGATTGTTGGTGGTAGTTCTGGAATTGGGCTTGCTTTAACACAAAAGCTGAGTCAAGAAGGGCATAGCATTACCGTTTTAAGTCGTACGAACGAAGCTCTAAACGGACTGGAAAATGTCACACATTATTCCTGTGATATCTCTTCTAGCCATCCAGAATTTGCACAAATAACAAGCCCCATAGATGGTCTTGCCTACCTTCCTGGAACAATCACCCTTAAACCTTTTTCTCAGCTCAAAATTGAAGATTACGAAAATGACTTTAACGTCAATGTTTTAGGGGCTGTGAAAGTGATTCAGCATTATCTTCCTCATCTTTTAGAAACTGAAAGTGGATCGATTGTCTTGATGAGCTCGGTTGCTGCTGGTAAAGGATTTCCCATGCACTGCTCAATAAGTGCTGCAAAGAATGCTGTTGCCGGATTTATGAGAGGACTTGCGTGCGAATATGCCCCTAAACTAAGAGTGAATGCAGTTGCACCTTCTTTGACAGAAACCCCATTGACAGCTTCTCTGCTGGACTCTGAAGCAAAAAAAGAAGGTTCAGCCAAAAAACACCCTATGAAACGGGTTGGAAACTCAACTGATATTGCTGAAATGATTGCTTTTCTTCTTTCCCCAAAAAGTAGTTGGATTACAGGTCAACTCATTGGGGTAGATGGTGGAATCTCAACGCTATAGTTCTTTAAAATAGGCCAATGCTTTTTCTCGCATTTCTTTATGATTCACAATAGGATGAGGATAGGTTTTACCTAAATTGACTCCACCTTCTCTTAATATTTCTTCAGGTGCCATCCAAGGCTTATGCACCCATTTTGAAGAAAGGTCCTTAAGTTCAGGACAATAAGTCTTGACATACTGTCCTAGAGGATCAAACTTTTCCCCCTGCAGGATAGGATTAAAAATGCGAAAAAATGGTGCGGCATCTGGCCCTGAGCCTGCCACCCATTGCCAACCAAGGGTGTTGTTTCCAATGTCAGCATCCACAAGCGTGTCCCAAAACCAAGCCGCTCCTTCTTTCCAATGAATAAAGAGATCTTTTACTAAAAAAGAAGCGACGATCATACGAACACGGTTATGCATCCAACCTTCTTTCCATAGTTGTCGCATCCCAGCATCAACGATAGGGTATCCAGTTTCTCCCTTTTGCCATTTACGCAGCAAGTCTGGATTGTTTTCCCAAGGAAAGCGATCAAATTTATCTTGCCAATTCTCAGTCTTTGTTTTTGGGAAATGAGTCACAAAAGAGGATCCAAATTCTCTCCAAGCGAGTTGCCTTTGAAAAGCTTCATTTTCTACTTTGAACCATACTTCATAAGGGCTGACTTCACCAAAATGGAGATGAGGAGAAAGGAGAGATGTCCCCTTTTCAGCTGGAAAATCTCTTTTCTCTTCATAACTCTCACCAGTAAAGGAGTTGAGCCGTTTGAGAGCTCCTTTTCTTCCAGGGGTCCACTGCGTTTCAAGTGATTTTGTCCAACTCTTTTTTGGTAAAAGATCTAGTGAATCCAGGGAATCACTATCTATTTCTTTTCCTTTTCCAAAGGTGAATTTTTCAATTTTTATAGGCTCCATTTCTTTCAATAAAGCCTTATAAAACGGGGTGAACACGGCAAATGGTTTTCCTGACTTATTAAAAAAGTTAGGGATATCTACTAGATGATTTCCATTAAACGGCTTCCCTTTATCCCCCAATTCTTGAGCCACTAATGTCTCTTCTTCGGAAAAGGTTTGATTCCAAAAGACTTTTTGGACATTCAATTCTTTAAAGATCTTTCTTGGATCCCCCCGACGCAGAATGAGTTTGACTTCTTTTTCTGCATAATCTTTTTGGAGCTCTTCCAAACTTTTATGGAGCCACCACCGGCTAGCCTCTCCTAACTTCATAGCATCAGATAAAATAAAGATCGGGACAACATGGGGATCTTCAGCACAAGCTTTACTCAACCCTAAGTTTTCTTCTATTCTCAAATCTTCTTGGTGCCAAAATACAAGCAAAATAAAACTCCATGCGATAAAATAAGTTCCATGAAGATACTACAAATTGTTGCTGATGGCAATCCCGGAGGCGGAACGACTTTTGTTTTAGACGTTCTAAAATCTCTAGATACTCCTTTCTTACTGACTCAAGAAAATTCTTATGCTCTTGAAAATGCCGGGAATATTCCAAAATTTGGAATGAATTTTTTCACATCACGTCTCGATTTACGAATCGCAGCAAAGATGCAGAAAGTCATCTATGAGATTCAACCCGATTTGATTCATGTCCATGGAGGAAGAGCGGCTTTTTTCTTAAGCTTTTGCCGTAAGCCATGCCCTGTCCTGTATACGGTTCATGGGCTTCATGGGCTCCATCAAGGGTTAAAGTTTAGCCGTTTTGGTGAGCGAAGAGCAATGAAAGGGGCAACTCTTGTGAATTTTGTCTCTCATATTGAAGAAGAACTGGCGTTAAAAAATAACTTGCTCAAAGGAACCAGTCACTGCGTGATTCCTCATGGGATTGATCTGAATACAATCCCTCCTAAAAAAGAAAAAATTCCAAAGCTCATTGGATTTATGGGACGCTTATGTCCTCAAAAAGACCCTCTCTTCATGCTTGAGATCATGAAAATTTTGGGTCCTAAAGGCTACCGCCTGCGGGTGATTGGAGGAGGAGATGATGAAGAGGTCTTAAAAAATGATCCTTATACAACTGTGTCTGGAAAAGTTTCTAGAGAAGAAGGTCTCAAACTTTTATCAGAAGTTGAGTGCGTTGTTATTCCATCTAGATGGGAAGCTTTTGGATTAATCCTTTTAGAGGCCATGGCACTCGAGATTCCTATTATCGCTTCCAAAATTCCTCCTTTCGAAGAAGTTCTTTCAGGAGGAACCTTTGCAACTCTTATCGATAAAAAAGATCCTAAAAAATATGCTGCTGCTATTCTTGAGGGTGCTGATTACACCCAAGCGGCAAAAAGCCACCTCATTAAAAAGTTTTCTTGGAAGCAGTGCATCGGAACTTACCACTCTATTTTTCGTGAACTTAATGCGAACTATTGCTATAGTTCAATAAAGTAATTTAGCTAAGTCCTATGTTAACAACGATTGCCAGAATTTTTGGAAAATCTCCGTTCCACCCTCTTCAGTCTCACATGAAGAAGGTGAGCAGTTGCATGAAAAAACTCACCGAAATCTTTGATAATCTCAAAGATAAATCTCCCGAAGAACTTGAGCGTTTAGTTAAAGAACTTTCAAAGCTTGAGCATGAAGCGGATTTGACAAAGAATGATATCCGTAATCATTTGCCAAAAAGTTTATTCCTCCCCATTGATCGGAGTCAGTTTCTTGATATTCTATCGATTCAAGATAGTATTTCAGATAAGGCCGAAGACATCGGCCATTTGCTTACCTTGTATCCTGTCAGTGAACTTGGAGATCTTTGCGATCATCTCGATCAACTCTTTAAAAAAAATATGGAAGCCTTTTGGGATACACGTTCCATCATTAAAGAGCTTCATGAGCTTTTAGAGTCTTCTTTTGGAGGCATTGAAGCTGAAAAAGTGAAAACCATTGTTGAGAAAACTTCAAAGATTGAATACCAAGCCGATAAAATGAAGCATGAGCTGATGAAAGAGTTCTTCAAAACAGCTGAAAATGTTAAAACTCCTGTCTTCTACCTCTATGTTCGCCTTGTTGAAGAGATCAATCACATTTCGCATATTTCAGAAAAACTAGCTAATCGCATCCGGATGATTTTGGAACTTAAATAATGAACCTATTCTTAAACTCGAATGCCTTTTCTTTCCATTCTTCTTCACATCATTTTAAATTCCTATTTTTTGCCCTTGTCTCTTCGACAATGTGCTCAAATAGGAGTTCAAAAAACTGCAAAAAATTTATGAAAATCAAAACCATGCGAATTCACGAATAGGTTCAGATGTCCATTGATTTCATTTTAACGGTCTTAGTCCTCCTTGCAGGATTTTATATGGCTTGGAACATCGGTGCTAATGATGTTTCCAATGCAATGGGAACTTCCGTCGGATCGGGAGCTCTTACCCTTTTTAAAGCGGTTATTATCGCAGGAATCTTAGAGTTTTGTGGGGCTTTCTTCTTAGGAGGTAACGTCTCCAAAACAATGCAATCAGGAATCGTCAACCCCGATGTTTTTGCTCATAACCCTAAAATTCTCCTTTACGGAATGTTATCAGCATTAACCGCAACAGCACTCTGGCTTCAAGTCGCTTCTTATTTTGGTTGGCCTGTTTCAACAACCCATGCGATTGTCGGTGCCTTATTAGGATTTGGCGCACTGGCAGGAGGCATTCATGCAGTTCAATGGAACGAAGTGGGACGTATTGCACTGAGCTGGGTCATCTCCCCTGCTTTGAGCGGTCTTTTTGCCTTTTTAATCTTTAGTACACTCCAGCGGAAAATCCTCTTTGCAATGAATCCTATCAATGCAACACGTCGATTTATTCCTGTCATGGTTTTCGTTGTCCTTTTTGTGTTCACTTTGAGTATCCTCTTTAACGGCTTGGGGTCCTTTCAAGTTAAGTTTTCTTTGGCTGAAACCCTCTTGATCGGTAGTGTGATGGGTCTTATTGGGGCCCTGATTGCTTTTTTCGTTCTAAAAAAAGTTTATCTCCCAAAGCCACAAATGGTCTCAGCAAATACTTCCCAACAAGTCTTTAGCTTGAACAAAGCTGTGCGTCACTTGAAGCGCGTTCAGCTTACAAGTAAAGGCGATCGCAGAGAACAAGTGGGACGCCTTTTGAAAGATGTTGAAGAGTATGCTGAAGAAGTGCGTGAACACTCTAACCTTTACACTTCAAGTTCTGACTATAAGATTGTAGAAAAAATGTTTGCTTCTCTCCAAATCATGAGTGCTGCCTATGTTGCGTTTGCTCATGGTGCAAATGATGTAGCGAATGCCATCGGCCCTGTAGCAGCTGCTCTTGAAATCATTAAAGAGGGTGGACTTGCTTTAAACTCTAGAGTTCCAGCTTGGCTTTTAGCAATGGGTGGAGTTGGGATTGTTGTGGGACTAGCGACTTGGGGCTGGCGTGTGATGGAAACCATTGGGAGAAAGATTACTGAACTCACCCCTACGCGAGGGTTTAGTGCGGAGTTTGGTGCAGCAATTACAATCTTAGTCGCTTCAAAATTTGGTCTTCCCATTTCTACAACTCATTGTATCGTGGGAGCCGTCCTTGGTGTAGGACTGGCAAGAGGGCTTTCTGCTCTGAACCTACGCACTCTTCGTGATATTGTTCTTTCTTGGGTCATCACCATTCCTTCAAGCGCGATTGTTTGTATTCTTCTCTTCTACGTGATCCGCGCAATCTTCTCATAAAACTTCAGAGCCCTTCATATGCAATGCAACAGATTGCATTCGATATTAAAATTTGAATCTAATTCTTATTAGTTGTAAATAAAAAGAAACATTAAAGAGGTTTGATAATGAAGTATTGCTATCTATCAGTTCTTTTCTTAACTGTTATATCCCATCATTTAAACGCCTCTGTGAAAAATGAAGCTGATCTGAACGCTGCGATTATTTCTGCAAATGGCGGAGGGCCAGATATAGACTTTGGACAAAGTTTTGACTACTCTAATCTTCTTCAACCTCTTAATGCAAATAATGTTCTTCAAAAAACTAACCAAACGTTCACTATTGAAGGAAATTACCATACATTAACCTCAATATCTGGTCCTCATAGAGGCTTTTTTGCAAGAGAGAGCATGGGAACCGTCACCATTCAAAATCTTAAGCTTGTCGGTGCAAGTGCTAAAGGAGGGGATGGAAGCACAAGAGGAGGAGGAGGCTTAGGAGCAGGAGGAGCTCTTTTTCTAAATTCCAATTCTAAAGTAATTCTAAATAATGTCTCGTTTCAAAACTCCCAAGCAACCGGAGGGTCAGCGCTAGGTGCATCTAATGATGGCAACACAGGTGGTGGTGGTGGCGGAGGGATTGGAGGAGATGGTGGGAGTGGAGGACAGTTCGTAAATGTCTTTCAATTGATCAGCGGCGGCGGCGGTGGTGGTGGTGGATTTAGTGGAAATGGTGGAGATTCTAAAGAAACAACAACCGGTGGTGCTGGTGGTGGCGGTTTTAATGGAAACGGAGGGATAACAGATAATTCTACCAGTGCAGGCGCTGGCGGGGGCGGCGGCGGTTTTAATGGAGGAAATTGTGTACTCGGCAATAGTGGTGGTGGTGGTGCTGGAGATGGGGGAAATGGTGAAGACGGTGCTGCAGCAAGTGGAGGAAAGGGAGGAAAGGGCAGCGGAACAGGTACTGGGGGAGCTGGAGCTGTATTAAGTAATGGAGGGGGAGGAAGCGGCGCTGTTTTTAATACCGATGGAACTGCTACCCTTACAGGTATTGGGGCATCTGGAGCTGGAGGTGGAGGAGGTGGGGGAATAGGCGTAGGACAACATGGTGGGGATGGAGGAGATAGCTTTGGGGGAGGAGGATCTGGAGGTGCAGGTGCAAGCTCTACTAGTGCAAGCGGAAATGGAGGAAAAGGCGGCTTCGGCGGCGGCGGCGGCGGTAGTGGAGGAAATACAGAAGCTGGAGGAGTAGGAAATGGAGGCGATGGTGGCTTTGGCGCCGGTGGTGGCGGTAGTGGTAAAACCGGTCAATCTGCTACTACCATTTCAAAAGGAGGCGCTGGCGGATTTGGCGGCGGCGGCGGGGGTGGCGGTGCAAACAACATTATCAATACCAGTCCCGGTAGTATGGGAGGAAAAGGTGGTTTTGGTGGCGGCGGAGGGAGCTGCGGCACTGGAGGGACACCCGGATTGGGAGGGTATGGAGGAGGAGATGGCACCACATCAAGTACAACTGGGGGTGGCGGTGCTGCAATGGGCGCCGATATCTTCATTCAAGATGGTGCAGAACTAACGATTCAAACAGCAATCTCTTTTAGTGGAAGCACCTTAACAGGAGGGTCTGGAGCCAATTCAGGAGAAGTATATGGAACAAACATCTTCATGATGTCTAGCGGAAAAATTACTGTCGAATCCCTTTCGCAAAATTCCTATGTTCCCAGTGCGATAGAAAGTGAAATGGGTTCTGCTGCTGGTGGCGGGCTCATACTCGGATCAGGAAATACTGCTCTATTCTCTATCAGCGGAGCTAATACCTATACAGGAAGTACAGAGATTCATAGCGGTGCACTGAGGATTAATGGTTCTGTTATCACTCCTGTAACATTGCATGATGGAGCTCTAGTTGGAAATGCTTCGCTCCTGATAAATTCTGTTGTACCTAGTACGGGAGATCTAACCATGCATGGAGGGTTTATTTTTCCTGGAGATGTTGTTTTTGGCTCAATAAATGTTGGAAACAATCTTAAGTTCACAGGAGGAACTTTTGTTACCCAAGTTGATAGCGTCGGTAATGCTCGTACAATTGATGTGAGTGGAACAGCAACTCTTGCAGGGATCATAACAGTCCAACAGGCAGAAGGAAACTTTCTTGAAGGGCAAACGATTACCCTTATCGATGCAAATGGAGGCTTATCAGGGAGTTTTTCAGCTGAAAATCTTCCTCGCGGAGCCGATGGAGAACGTCTTTTTACAGTTCAATATACAGGAAAGACTGCTGAACTTGTTGTCATTAGAGATCATGTTTTTGTTCACCCTCAGATCGATCCAGGCAATCCGCGTCATGTTGCAAGATATATCAAATCTCTACTTCCCATCGATCCTAACTCTGATTTGGGACTTGTCGTTAGATCTTTAGGAGTTCTCACAGAGAAAGAATTAAATAAAACCCTAAATATGATGCATCCAGGGGTTTTTGGTCTTTTCGAATTCATGAATCTGACAACAAATGCTCAAATCATGCAGATGTTTAATCAGCCCCGTTTCCAATTATTTTCTGAAGAAAGCTCCGAACCTCTTAGCCATTTGACTGTCTCTACAAAACCTTTCTATCCTAATACTCCCGTTCGAAGAGGATGTGAAAGAAACCTAAGCAAACCCCATTACGTTTATTTCCAACCTTTCGGGACGTGGAACAGTCAGAGTCAAAAAGGGGAACTTCGAGGTGCTAACTATGAAAATGCTGGGTTTTTAACTGGATATGACTATCTTTTTAAAAACTTTTACGTTGGTGCAGGAGCTGGATATGCTTATACCAACTTCCGCTGGGATGGCTCAGCAGGAAAGGGGCATATCCATCAAGTCTATGGAGGACTTCATGGAAGCTATTTCAATCGCTATTTCTCAACGGTTCTAGCTACAATGCTAGGAGGAAATTATTATGATACCGAGCGTAATATCACCTCATCAGCCCCTGATCATCCTCGAGGTGCTATTGATCGAACAGCTCATAGTAATAATTCAGGGATCCAATGGACAAATCATTTGGGTTTAATTGGAGACTTTAGTCCTTTGTCTGTCCCCCTCCAGATTTTTGCTAATCTTGATCACTTTTATCTGCATAATGGAAGTTTTAATGAAACAGGAGCAGGAAGCATCAACTTGAAAGTCAATCCTAAAACATCAAACGCCCTCCGCTCAGAGCTTGGGGTCAGCACTAGCTATACCTTTAAAGTAGGTAGTGGATGTTGGACACCTTATGCACGACTCAGTTGGGTCAATAAAACACTCTTAAGCAGTAGCTCTTACCGAGGAGGTTTCCGTGGACAAATCGGAACTTTTTCTGCAAGTGCCACAAGCAAGGGGACCAATCAATGGGCTCCTGGCGTTGGGATAGAATTTGCAAATACCCATGGCTTTGCTCTTCTCTTAAATAGTCGAGCAGAAATCAATGGAAAAATGAAAAACTACTCTGCAGACATGCGTATGGAGTATGCTTTCTAAAGCTTAGAGGGCATCGTCATCACCAAACAATGCAACGATTGTTTCATAGTAGGCTTCTGCAACATCAACCACGCGCTGAGGGCAAGCAATTCCTTCAACCATTGCCTGATTTTGACTAAGCTCAAGCGCTTCTTGAAGGTTATTTTGAATCAAAGTTTCCCCATAGCAAAGGGGGCCTTTAACAAGACGGGTCAAACAAAGGTTACGGGAAAAGATCCCATCTGAAGAAATTAAACTATTCCCAAAACCAGCCACCTCTCTTTTTGCTGTTTTAAGAGGAGGAACTTGTAAATGGGTGGTAAAGCGGTCAACAAGATCTTGGGCAATAACGTGAGAGTTTTCTAGATCTTGTGTACAGATTAACCGGAGAAAGTGGTACCGATCCTCCGCAGCAGCAAGTTCGCCACTACAAAAAGCGCCAGGGATAAAGACGAGATTAAAGTTACGGTCTGTCCTTTTCGTTTGAGTTGAATCGGGCAATTCACAATCAACCGCATTGTAATGAATAAAAAGGGTAAGATCTGGATTGAACGCATTGATAAGTGCTGCACGCGCTCGAAGGTCTAATCGATTGTAATGACGGAGAAAAATCGTGGAAAGAGGCACTCCTTTTTCCCAAAACTCGGGATGATTTTTTAACCAATCGAAGAAGTTTTCAGGATAAACTCCCTCTCCAATTCCCTTTCGGGTAATGAGAACGGTTGCCCCTTTTTCCTCTAACTTTTTTTTGAGGTGAAGGGCTGTCAAAAATGCAAGAGATCCTTCGTCAAAGGAAAGGGTTTTCCCTTCGTGCTCCATTTCAACATACCGCTCTTCAAGTCGGGCAAACTTTCCTCCAAAATGTCCGGGATCGATTGCTATTTTTGCCTGACTTAGCAGCTGAGTTAATGGAGAAAGACTGGGAAACTTAGCCCCAAAATTAAGCTGATACTCTACATTCCCTTTAGCTTTATCTTCAGGAGAAGCATACAAAATGAGCGCTTCATCTGTTAGCTCATAATAGTTTTCAATCTCTTTCGAGTACTGAAGGAAATGAGTAATTTTTTTTGTGACATAGCCTTTCGAAAGTTGATGCTGATAGCTGTCGAACTCCGAAAAACTTTCACCAAAACATGAAGCCGTTAAAAAAAGAAAGAAAAGACAATACTTTACCATGATGAACCTAAATTTCTTTCTACTTTAGCATAAGACTAAGTTTTACGGAAAAAAGTAGAATAATATTTGTATCTTTACTACAAACCAGTTCATGGACTCGATAGATGCTCAAGCAGACTCTGTGGCACAAAAAGTGCGCCATTATCTCATCACCACGATGGGACGTACAGCTGATGAAGCAAATGATGAAGAATTTTATCGCGCTTTTTCAGCAGCTCTTCGCGAAGAGGTAATGATCAATTGGACAGCAACCGATCATACATTTAAAAAGCCTGGCCTACGCAAACTCTACTATTTATCAATGGAATATATGCCTGGACGCCTGTTCGGGAATAATATTACCAATATTAGTGCCATGGACTTGGTGAAACTCGTTCTAAAAAAGTTGGGAAGAGACTTTCAAACGATTGCACACATGGAACAGGATATTGGGATTGGTAATGGTGGACTGGGACGCCTTGCTTCTTGCTTTATGGATTCCTTAGCAACTCTCCAGTATCCCGCAATGGGATATGGGATGCGCTATCAATATGGAATCTTTGAGCAAGAACTGATTTGCGGCGTTCAAGTTGAGCGTCCTGATTGCTGGCTTCTCACACCCAATCCCTGGGAGTTTCGACGAGATTGTTCCTCGGTTTCTGTTCGATTTGCTGGGAAACCGATCTCGCGGAAAAATAGTCATGACGATGAGGTTTTTGATTTAATCGATTATGAGGAAGTCCGCGCTCTTCCTTATGACCTTCCTATTATTGGATATAGCGTTGATCCTAATTTTTCAGTCCTCACACTACGCCTTTGGTCAACCAAAGAATCACCACGAAATTTTGGACTTCAAAGATTTAATGCAGGCGATTTTGGACAAGCAAGTGAAAACACCAGTTTAACAGATGTTCTTTACCCTAATGATAATCATGAAGCAGGAAAAAGAGTCCGTTTAAAACAGGAGTTTCTACTCGTCTCTGCTTCCCTTCAAGATATTGTCAATCAATACAAGGAAGTTTATTCGGATTGGAGCTCTTTTGCAGATGTTGTACGCATTCAGATTAATGATACCCATCCTGCTTTGATTATTCCTGAAATGATCCACCTTTTGACAAAGGAACATGACCTCTCTTGGAAAGAGGCTTGGGAAACTGTCCGTACTTGTTGTGGCTATACCAACCACACCGTTTTGAAAGAAGCACTTGAGGAATGGAATGCGGAAAGAATCTTTGAACTTCTTCCTCGTCATTACTTTATTATCGAACGATTGAACCTTGAGTTCTGTTCTGCCGTCAGAAAAACCTTTCCAAACGATGAAGAAAAGGTCCGCCGCATGTCGTTTATTGAAGGAGGACAAATGAAAATGGCAAACCTAGCCATTTATGGTTCTCATAAAGTGAATGGTGTTGCTGCGCTTCATACGGAGATTCTTAAAGCTTCTCTTTTTAAAGATTTTTTCGAGATGTACCCCGATAAGTTTGTAAATGTCACGAACGGAGTCACGCAAAGACGGTGGCTATTGTACTGCAATCCCCTCCTGACAGAGTTCTTAGAAAAGCGGATTGGCAATGGTTGGATCACAAATTTTCAAGAACTCGCGCGTATCGCAGACTATGCAAGTGACCTTGAATCTCAAAAAGAATTTCTAGCCATTAAGAAAAAAAATAAAGAGCGCCTGTTAACAATGATTCAAGAAGATGCCGATTTCCGGCATGGAACAGGAAAGAAATATGCTGAAGAAAATTTTCTTGGGGCGGATGCTCTCTTTGATGTTCAAATCAAGAGGATTCATGAATATAAAAGACAACTCATGAAAGCACTCCACCTGTTAATGCTCTATTTTGAGATCAAAGAAAATCCCAAATCTCATCGAATCAAACGCTTTGCGATTTTCGCAGGAAAAGCGGCTCCTGGCTACCATGTCGCAAAATCCATTATCCGTTTCATCTACTGCCTTTCTCGAAAAATCAATCGTGATCCAGAGGTAGGGAAAAAGTTAAAAGTGATCTATATTGAAAATTATAATGTCTCCAAAGCCGAAGTGATCATTCCCGGAACCGATCTTTCTGAACAAATCTCAACAGCTGGGATGGAAGCCTCCGGAACAGGAAATATGAAGTTTTCCATTAATGGCGCCCTCACAATTGCAACTGATGATGGAGCCAATGTTGAGATGCGAGAGAAGATTACAAATGAATGGTGGCCCTTTATGTTTGGGGCAAGCAGCAGTGATAACTTGGAAATGCGTCGCTCTGGTAGCTATAATCCCCATGAAATTTATGCTAATATTCCCCAGATTAAACAAGTTGTAGATGCCCTGCAAGATCGCTCTCTTATTGAAAACGATGCCGAACATGAAGCTTTAATGGCTGTTCACAACTCTTTAAATAGTGATCCTTTTTTTGTTCTCAACGATCTGATGTCTTATTATGAAACACAGAAAAAAGTAGAGGCTCTTTATCAAGAACCTCACCGCTGGGCAGAATTTGCTCTTCATAATATAGCAGGAATGGGCTCTTTCTCTGCGGATGTTTCGATTAAAAATTATGCAGAAAAAATCTGGGACCTAAAACCTTGTCCTGCTGATCCTGATGAGTTGAATCAGGTACGGAAAGAATATAGTGAACATGATCGTTGCCGCATAACACCTCGTGATTAAATCCGACTGCAATCAGAAGAAGCATCGGGGATAAAATTCAAGAAGTCACCGCATATTGAAAACCGATTACAAAAAATGCTAATGTATGCTCACCATTCCTCAAAGTGATCGAAAAGAATTGAGAGAAAAATGTCCTTGAAGGTTGAAAAAGTCACCTCTTCAAATGAAGAAGAAGCCCTTTCTTATTTAAAAAAGCACGAGAATACATCTCTTTTTTTATTGGGAAATTATGAAAGCTATGGAAACTCTATTGGAACTTCCCCTTTCTCTGGAAATTATAAACTGATTAGGTCTGAGGGGGAAATTGTTGGTGTTTTTTCGCTTGTTAAAAGAGGAAGCCTCCTTGTTCAATCTTCCATTTCGGAAGAGACTTTTGAAGTCATTATAGAAAGTTGCAAAGAAGAAGGAATCCCCATCAATGGTCTTTTCGGAAGCTGGGAAGTCTGCTCGTCTCTTTGGAAGAAGCTTAAAGAGAAAAAGATCATCCAGAATGAAACATTCGCTCAGAAAGAAATTCTCTATACAATTGAGCCGCCTCCTCAAGAAACCCCTAATCCCCATATTCGTCTCTTAAAGAAAGACGACCTTTCAGATTGGCTTCCAATGAGAATGGAATATCTAGATGAAGAAGGATTTCCTAGTCATTTGTCCGAAGAAGAACTAATGACATATTTCCAAGAAAAAGTAGAAAAACAGATCGTCTGGGGCTATTTTATTGAAAAGAAACTTGTCTCTATTGCTGATCTCAATGCAAAAGCCTTTGACCTTGCTCAAGTTGGTGGAGTCTATACCCTTCCATCTCATCGTCGCAAAGGGTATTCCAAAGCCATCATGCGTCATCTTTTTCACGACTCTAAAACACTCCACCACCTCCGAAAACTCATCATCTTCACAGGAATAGATAACCTTCCTGCCCGCACGGTCTACGAGTCTCTCGGCTGCCAAGAAGCCGACGCTTTCGCACTTTTTTTTGGTAAATAAATGGCAATACGGGGTCTATAACCCCGGAGTGCTATCTATTTTTCCCTCTGGGTCAACATAAATAGGTGAGATTTTTTGCGTTGAAACGATTGGCAGCTCTGTAGAGTTGTCTGAGTTTCGAAGTAAAAAAGTAATATGCCTTAATTAAGTTCCCACTTTTTCAGAAGCTTTTCATAGGTTCCATTATCGCGTAATTTATCGAGGCCTCGATTAAACGCTTCAAGGAGTTCTTTTTCTTCCCCATTTAAAGTCACAAGACGTAGACCTAAATCATTGAGCGGAGGTGTCGCTATTTTTACTTTTTCTCGATAAAGATTTCGAATATAGCTGGTTGCTTGAAGATAATCGATTAAAATCCCATCAATTTGGTCAGTCACAATCTCTTCAAAAGCATCTGGAATCGAATAATAATAATGAACATTGACACCAGGATATTTTTCGATAAGCAGGACTTCTTGATGCATGGATTCAACACTAATCTCTTTTCCCTGAAGATGCTTAACACTGCTGACTTTCATATCCTTCTTCACAACGAGAACAGGTCCGATATAAAGAAAAGGCTCGGAAAAGTTATAAGTCTTTATCAGGTTGATGCGTGGGGAAATGGAGCTGAGCATCGCATCATATTGATCATTCTTCAGTCCATAAATCAAATTATCCCAAGACATTGTTACTGACTCAAAGAAAAGACCTTCTTCATGAGAAATGGCGCGGAGGAGCTCTTTTGAAAAAGCAAAGACCTTTGCCTCTTTTCCCGCGACTGGGGCACCGTAAAAACTAGGGTCAATTCCAATCCGGTATGTTTTTCCTTTTGCTCCACAGGAAACAAGAACAATCGCTAGAAATAAAAATGTACAAACACGTTTCAACATTACTTTTATCTTAATTCTTCCTTTTCAATTTATCAAGCTAGGATTGTTTTTATACTGTATCAACTTGATTTTTAAAAAAATTTTATTAACCCTACCTTATGGATTTTCCTGCAGCTTTTACCCCTTTATTTGATGGTATTGTCAAAAGACAAAGCTGAAAAATAAAGGGGTAAAAGCTGCCGAAAAGGCAAAAAATAACAAACATTGATGATCAGGATAGGTTCTTGGAGGAATAGAAATGAAAGCAATGGTTCTAGGAATGTTAACAATCACATCTATTTATAGCTTTGCATTGACTAAGCACTCTTATATTCACTGCGACAAAACATATGTTGACCCAGAAGCAATTGACCTTCATGAAAGGAAAATCAAATTTAAAAGTTTAGGAGAAACTTACCAGACATCTGCAATTTATGCTGATGAAAACGGTCTCTATTATCAAGACTACCTCGAAAGTTATGAGCAAACACTCTCTGCAAATGACCATTGCAATACTCTTAATAGAGAAACAGATGCACAACTTGATCCCTTTGCCCATATAGAAGTTTCTGAAGAACTCCCCCTTACCCCTTCTGAAACTCTTCCTATTCATTCAGATCAACTTGTTCAAGAAATCGCCCCCCAACCTGTGGTTCAACAACAGCCCCCAGTGATTAAACGCACTGCTTGGCCCTACTGCAATAAACGACGGTAAACATATAAAGAATATTTGATCCGATGGACTAGGCAAATTCGATAGAAAAAAGAGCTTTTTTTTGCTATTCTATCTGCATGAGATTTACTGAACCAGGACCTCGCGATGCAGACGGCTTTAATGATGATGAAACCGAAGCTTTTCGAGAGATGCACCAGACGCGCCTTCAAATCAGTGCCAAATGGGGCTGTTTAGGATATACCCTTTTTATCGTTGGGGTAATCATCATCTATATCATTAGCTCTTTTCTTTAGATCCTAATAATCGTAGTCCGTTAAAGACAACAAGAAGAGATGCTCCTGTATCTGCTACAATGGCCATCCAAAGGGAAGCAATCCCCACAATTGCAAGGATAAGGAAAAGAGCTTTAAGCCCTAGAGCAAAAATAATATTCTGTTGAATGATTTGAAGAGTTCTTCGAGAGTGTCGGATGAGCCAAGGAATCTTTGAGAGATCATCAGCCATGAGTGCGATATCAGCTGTTTCGATTGCAGCATCTGTTCCCATTGCTCCCATTGCAATCCCAAAACTTGCAGCTGCCATTGCAGGAGCATCATTAATTCCATCTCCAATCATCGCAACATATTTGAAGCGACTTTTTAAACGTTCAACCGCCTCTACTTTGTCCTCGGGTAGAAGTTCACTCTGTGCTTCATCTACGCCGGTTAAACGACTAATAGCTTCGGCTGCCGGTTGATTATCACCTGTTAGCATCACCACTTTTTCTACTCCAACCTTCTTGATTTCTTGGAGGATCTCTTTCATATTTTTTCGTGGTTCATCGGCAACACTAATCAATCCACAAACGTGTTTATTGTTTCCAATCGCAATAATTGAATGCCCGGCATCTTCCAGATCAAGAGCCATTTGGTGAATTTCTGGAGTTTCTTGTTTCATCTCATGCATAAAACGGTGGCTTCCAACCCAGTAGCGGGTCCCACGATAGGTTCCTTCTGCTCCTTTTCCTTTCGTTATTTGAAAGTTTTCTGCACGCTCTCCTTGTATCCCTTTTTCAGCAGCGTATTTAAGGATAGCTCGAGCAAGGGGATGTTCACTTGAAGCTTCGAGGGCTGCAGCCCTTTGGAGAAGCTCTTCTTCAGTATGATGATTTAAAGGAATGACCTTTTGTACTTCAGGTTTTCCATAGGTCAACGTTCCCGTTTTATCTAAAGCTAGAGCCACAAGCTTTCCAGGCATTTCGAGGAACATTCCCCCTTTAATCAGAACTCCCGCTCGAGCAGCTGCAGTCAATGCCGAAACTATACTGACAGGTGTCGAAATCACAAGAGCACAGGGACAAGCAATCACCAAAACCACTAAAGCACGATAAAACCATGTTGCCCATACCAAACCTAAAAGAAGAGGAGGAAGAAGGGCAACAAGAATGGCAATACAAATCATGATAGGGGTGTAAATTTTAGCAAATTGTTCGACCCATTGCTGTGAGTGTGCACGTCTTGATTGTGCTTCCTCAACGAGGTGGATAATCCGTGCCAATGTTGTATCATTTGCTCCCTTCGTGACGACGCATTCAATGGCTCCTTCTTCATTAATCGTCCCCGCATAGACTTCATCTCCCTCTTCTTTGTAAACAGGAACCGACTCTCCGGTAATGGGAGCTTGATTGATCGACGTTTTTCCTTTTTCAACCGTTCCATCTAAAGGAACTTTTTCTCCAGGACGGACTAAAATCCGATCACCAACTTGAACCTCTTCGACTTCTACCTCTCCTTTATCAATGACATGAGCCATGGTAGGTGTTAAATCCATCAGTGCTGCAACAGCACGTCTGGCTCTTCCAACACTCCAGTGTTCTAGAAGAAGAGCAACAGAAAAAAGAAACGCAACCGTTGCCCCCTCAAACCACTGATCAATCGCAATCGCTCCAACCATTGCAATGATCATCAAGAGGTTCATATCGGGTTGAAGCCTTTTAATCGCTCGAAAAGCTTTTGGAACGATGAAATAAGCCCCGAAAAGCATCGCAAAGAAGTAGAGCCTTTCTGCAATGGGGCTTCCTTTTGCATGGAAGAAAATGGCAACGACTAAGAAGATTCCACTGAGAGTCGTTGTAATCAACCGCCCCTGCTTTTTCCAAAAACTCTCTTTTTCAATGGCTTTTTTATCACTCCATGGAAACGCTTCCATCCCACCTTCTTTGACCCATTGGATAATTTTTTGGGAGTCGACAGACTGTTCACAGGTGACAATCATTTTTGCATTGAGAACATCAAACTCTAGATCAGAGATTCCTTCCCGTTTGGAAAGCGCTTTTTTTAAGATTGAAATTTCCTCGGCACAGTCTAAACCGACAACTTTAAAGATAAGTTTCATAATTTTAATTTTATCTTCTCATAGAGTATAATGCTAGGAATGAAAAATACACTCTTTAAACTTCTCTTGGCTCTTGGGCCAAAAAAGAAATTTGAGCGAAAAGATGAGCCTCGTATCTTAGTTGTTTCCACAACAGGACTCGGTGACTCTCTTTGGGGAACACCTGCTGTTAAAGCGCTTAGAAAAAAACATCCCAAAGCTCACATCGCTCTTTTAACAAGTCCTATTGGAAAACAGTTGTTTAAAAACAACCCTCATCTTGATGAAATTTTTGTTGTGAAAGACCCTGCTCTTTTTTCTTCGCTAAAACTTCTTCCTACTTTGAGAAAGCGTGCTTTCGATACCGCCTACATTTTTCATCTTTCACAACGCCCCATTCTCCCAATCGTCTCACTCGCAGGTCCTTCAAAAATTATAGGAACTGAAGGGATTAACAAAAGGCTCGACCATCTTCTAACACACCCCCTTAAACAAGCGCACCTTCATGAAATCGAGCGCCGCTTAAAAATTGTCGATTGTAAAAATGATTGTCCTAAGATGGAGATCTTTTTAACAGAAGAAGAAAACAATGCTTCTTTTGAGCATTTAGTGGAATCCCCTCTCCTGGTCGGAATCCATCCAGGAGCAAAAGATCGGTTTAAGCAGTGGAACCCCAAACATTTCATCGAAATTGGTCGAAAACTTGTCCAAGAAAAGGGTGCGACTGTTCTAATTACAGGAGATGCTTCTGAGACTGAGCTTGCTGAAGGGATCGCAAAGCATATTCCTCGAGCTATCTCTGTTGCAGGAAAGCTCTCCGTTCGCACCTTAGCTGCTCTTATCGAAAAACTCGATTTTTTTGTTACTAATGACACAGGACCGATGCATCTTAGTTTTGCAATGGAAACTCCCACTTTTGCCCTCTTCTCTCCCACTGATCCCTCCTTATGTGGTCCTTATAAAATCGATCATGGATTTGTCATTCAAAAACCCCGTTCATGCAACCCTTGCATTCGAAAGAAATGTGTTTCTCCCTTCTGCATGGAACAAATTGCCCCTTCAATGGTTTATGAGGTGATCAATGCACACTTGCACACTTGAAGGAACGGATCTTCATTTACGCCTACAGACTCTAGAAAAAGAAATTTCTCATGTCCGCAAAACTAAAGAACCTACCACTTTCCTCAATCTCATTTTTCTTGAAGAGGTTTCTCTGATCCGACAAGCAAAACGAGAACATCATCCCGTTTTCGCAAAATTTTCAGGAAAAGCTTTTATTAATTTTGACGAAGAATACCTTTTCTTAGCTCTTCAAGATAAAATCATCGATGAATTGATCGAAGACACTCCCCTTTTAATCCCCTTCATGGAAGAAGCGGTTGAGACCTTTAAATACATTCCATAACGTATACATAAAATGATTCAAAAATTGGGGATTTTACAGGCCCGAAATGATATTACGGGCCTGCTTAAGAAGTCGAAGCATAGTAAAGTTCTTATGCTTTGACGATTATTTTTCCAGCAGTAGCGCTTTCTGGCGGTGCTCCATCAACATTCCACCAATCCTTTACTGCCCTCATAGGTGAATATGCTTGTGCATACCTAAAGCGAATAGCATACTCCCCTTCTTTTTTGGGTGCATGCAGCATAAAACTTCTTTCACCTTTGACTTGCCCACCTTTAGGCGCAAACCCATGAAAAAGACATGTTTGAGCACCTTCATTATTAAGGCCTATAATGATTTGATTTAAAGAGTTTGGGTTAAATGACGCAGGATTATTCATTTTAGTCGTATCATAAACAAAAAGAACTTTAGCATGAATCTCTTGACCCGGCTTCACTCTTATTACATTTCCTTGGTCCTTCCCTTTATGGGTACGCATTCTAAGACCAATAAGAGTGACACGCTCATTATACACTGCTTTTTCGGGGCGATTCTCTAAAGTGTCATTGATAATTTTTGTGACTTGATCTTGCGTAACAGGCATGTCGTTCCTTATTACAGGCTTGTTGCTCCTTATGATGGGTCGACGATCACCCGGAAAATTCCCCATATGAGCTTCATAAAACGTGAGTTTAGGTCCTTTAACCCAAAACCTACCTCGGGCAAAGATTTTTTCACTGTTAACTTCTTCTGGAACATTTTGAGTCGAATCTACAGTTGAGCTTCGATCTCCTGAAATCGTTATATCTGACATTTCTCCCTCCTTTAAAAAAATAAATGTAAATAAAAATTTTCAACCTTATTTTTATTCAAAACAACATAAACAATATAAAAAAATAATTTAATTAAAAACAATATAATTAAAATTAATTTTTTAATTACATGCTTATCCTGCCACACTCTTGCCCATAAGAACACACCATGCTAATAAAAAGAATATGAACATCTATGTTATTATTCTGAATTGGAATGGAAAAGACGATACACTGCATTGCCTTGAAAGCCTCAGAGCAGTCACCACTCCTCATCAAGTGGTTGTCATTGATAATGGCTCAACTGATGACTCTGGAGCAGTCATTTCCAAAGCTTTCCCACACCACCACTTAATAGAAACAGGACAAAACCTTGGCTTTGCTGAAGGAAGCAATGTCGGCATCCGATATGCATTAGCAAAAGGAGCTGAGCATCTTCTTCTCTTAAATAATGACACCATCGTTACAAAGGATTTCTTCGAAGGTTTTTTAAAAAGAGATCTTCCCATTCAAGGAGGAAAACCCCATTTAATGGAGGAACCTTTCCTTCTAGATATCATTGGAGGTGTTTGGTCCTACGAAAAGGGGACAATGGATCCGATCGGCAGACGAGATTGTCCCGATCATTGGAATGACCCTTTGATCGTAGATTATGTCTTAGGAGCAGCCATTTTTATTAAGAGAGAAGTTTTTGAAACCATTGGTCTTTTTGATCCCCGTTTTTTTCTCAATTATGAAGAGATTGACTTTTGCTTTCGTGCGCAAAGTGCTGGATTCCCCTCTGTTTATTGCCCTGAAGCCATCTATTTCCATAAGAAATCGGCTTCATTCTGTGGAGGAATCCCTCATAATCGTTACTTTATGTACCGAAACCGTCTTCTATGGATAGAAAAAACTTTTTCTTCTGAGCTAAAAAAGAAGTTTCTCAAACGGTACCTGAAAAATTCCTTAGAGATTTTAAAGACGTATTCGCTATCCTATTTTCATTTCAAGAAAACTCCACAAGAACGAGCACGTCTTCTTTATTCAAAAGCTATTCTTTGTGGCACACGTGACTACCTATTGAGACGGTTTGGCAACGGTCCAAAATGGCTATTAAAACCCAAATAATCAACAAATCTATGGGTTTTTTCGGACTGATTTTTAGAAATCTAAACAACCAAAACTTTCTTAAGATCGAACCTTATGGAATAAGCTAGCGATACCATTAAATACATTCCATGTTAATGAGAAGGAATGAACATCTATGTTATTATTCTGAATTGGAATGGAAAAGACGATACTCTTCGCTGCTTGAAAAGCCTGAGTACCATGACAACACCTCATCAAGTGATTGTTGTCGACAATGGGTCGACCGATAATTCTGTTGAAGTCATTTCCAAAGCTTTCCCACAGCATCACTTAATAGAAACGGGAAAAAACCTTGGCTTTGCTGAAGGAAATAATGTCGGCATTCGGCATGCGTTAGCACAAGGAGCTGGATACCTTCTTCTCTTAAATAATGATACCATCGTTACAAAAGACCTCCTCGAAGGTTTTTTAAAAAGAGACCTTCCCATTCAAGGAGGAAAAGGGCATCGTATGGATGATCCCCTAACTTTAGATGTCATTGGTGCCTTTTGGTCGGATGAGAAAGGAGCGATGGGTCATGTTGGAAAAGATGAACCTTCGGATCAATGGAAAGAGCCCTTTATCCTCGATTATGTTTCTGGAGCAGCGATGTTTATTAAGCGAGAAGTCTTTGAAACCATTGGTCTTTTTGATCCTCGTTTTTTTCTTAACTACGAAGAAGTGGATTTTTGTTTTCGTGCAAAAAATGCTGGTTTCCCCTCAGTTTATTGCCCTGAAGCCGTTTATTTACATCGCACTTCTGCCTCTTTCATTGGAGGAAAGCCTCATCGAGAATATTTTGTTTATCGTAACCGCCTTCTATGGATAGAAAAAACTTTTGCCCCAGAAGAAAGAAAACGCTTCATCAAAAAATATCTAAAAATTTCTCTTCAAATTTTAAAAAACTATTTATTTTTCTCCTTGCGTTTCAAGAAAAGCCCACAAGACTACGAACATTCTCTCTACTTAAAAGCAATCCTTTGTGGGACACGAGACTTTCTTTTGAAACGCTTTGGGGCAGGTCCAAAATGGCTCTTAAATGGGAAATCACGTACAATGAGAGGATGAAAATTTATGTGATCATCCTAAATTGGAATGGTAGAGATGATACCCTTTCTTGCCTCTCCAGTTTAGCAAAAGTTAAGACACCTCATGATGTCGTTGTGATTGACAATGGTTCAACAGACGATTCCACTTCCGCAGTCTCCTCCTCATTCCCCGGTGTTCATCTGATCCAAACAGGACAAAACCTAGGCTACGCTGAAGGGAATAATGTTGGGATCCGATATGCCCTAGAAAATGGGGCTGATTTTATCTTCATTCTCAACAATGACACCACAGTTGAACCTGATATTCTTGAGGCATTTTTAAAAAGAGATGCTCCTATTCAAGGAGGTAAAGCTCATTTGATGCGTGATCCTAAAACTCTGGATCATCTTGGAGGAAATTGGAATCTTCAGAAAGGAGAGTTCGACCTGATTGGAGCCAAAGCCCCTGCAAGTGAATGGACAAATCCTATCTCTCTTGACTATGTCTGTGGCGTTGCTCTTTTTGTTCAAGCTAAAGTGTTTAGAAAAATTGGTCTTTTTGAACCGCGCTATTTTCTTTTTTGGGAAGAGAGTGATTTTTGCATGCGGGCAAAGAAAGGAGGTTTTTCAGCGACGGTTTGTCCCGAAGCCACCCTCTATCATAAAGTATCCGCTTCATTTTCAGGAGGAAAACCTCATACGACTTACTTTTGGTGGAGAAATCGCCTGCTGTGGATTGAACGGAATTGTACCCCTGATGAAAAAAAAGTTCTGATGAAAAAAATTCGGAAGGATTTTTTTCATATCCTCAAGCTTTACCTCCTTAAGTCTTTGCAACTTTTATTTTCCAAAAAAACCATAGAGCGAAGATCCCGCCTTCGCACCTATCGAGCACAACTTGTAGGAATAAAGGATTATTTCATCAAGCGTTTTGGAAATGGTCCTTCTTGGCTTTTCGAAAAATAGGCCCCACCTTATATAAGGATTAAGGGGGATAGATTCATGAGCACTGTATTCGTTCTCAACTGTGGAAGCTCTTCAATAAAATTTCAACTGATTGAACCAGAGTCGGGTAACGTCCTTCTTAAGGGAATTGCTGAAAACCTTAAAACCTCTCGTGCCATGCTAAAATGGTCCGATCAATCCAAGTCTTTAGAAAATCCTGATTATCGCTTTGCCATTGATGAAATACTTAAGCTCTTCGGAAGTGAAAAAATCATGGCTGTAGGACATCGTGTTGTTCACGGTGGAGAAGCCTTTACAAAATCGATAAAAGTGGATGAAACGGTCTTAAATAAGATCAAAGAACTCAGCCATTTAGCACCACTCCACAACCCAGTCAATGCATTGGGAATTGAAATCATGCAAGAAAAGTTTCCAGAGCTGCCCCAAGTCGCTGTTTTCGATACCGCCTTCCATCAAACTCTTCCAGAAAAAGCCTATCTTTATGCCATTCCCTATGAATATTATGAAAAGCACCAGGTCCGGCGGTATGGTTTCCATGGAACAAGTCATCGCTATGTGGTGAAAGAAGGGGCACAAATGATTGGAAAACCCTTAAGAGAAACCTCTTTCATCAGTTGCCATTTAGGGAATGGCTGCAGTATTACAGCTGTAGAAAAGGGAAAAAGTATTGATACGAGTATGGGCCTGACTCCTTTAGAAGGACTTGTGATGGGAGAGCGCTCTGGGGATTTAGATCCCAGTATTGTAGGGTTTCTTGCAGATCATTTAAAAATCTCCGCTGATGAAGTCACTGAAATCCTTAATAAAAAGAGTGGATTACTTGGCATTTCAGATATGAGCGCAGATATGCGCCTTCTACTGAAGAGTCAAGAAAAGCGAGCAAAGATCGCTATCGATATTTTCTGTTATCGCTTAGCAAAATATATTGCTGCCTATCTTGTTCCCTTAAAAAAAATCGACGGTGTCATTTTTACTGGGGGGATTGGAGAAAATTCTGAAGTGATCCGAACCCAAGTCATGGAGCAACTCACCCCTTTTAACTTAAAAGCGCTTGTCATTCCTACAAATGAAGAATTGATGATTGCTCAAGATGCTGCTGCCATTGTGAAGGAGGCTTCATGAAACATACCATTCTCATGGTTCCCATTGGTCTTGGTGTCGGGCTCACAACAGTTTCCCTAGGAATGGTTCAAGCTTTAGAAAATCAAGGAATCGGCGTTAAGTACCTCAATCCCTTTGGCCCAGACCTCAATGAAATCGAACACTTATTAAGTACAGGTCAAGAAGATGTTATCATTGAGAAGATTATCGAAAAGGTTGAAGAGCTTTCAATCAAAGATGGTGTTTTAGTTGTTCAAGGAATCATCTCATCCCAACTCCTCCCCTATGCAGCAAATCTCAATAAAACCATTGCTAAAGCTCTTGATGCTGATGTCGTTTTTGTAACCACTCCTGGGAGTAAAAATCCCAATGAAATCAAAGAACAAATCACGATTGCTGCAAAAGACTACGGAGGGATTGAAAGTGTCAGAGTCGTGGGATGTATGATCAATAAGGTCGGTGCACCTATTGATAAATATGGTACCGCTCGGATCGATTTATTCGATCCTCCTGAAAGTCCAGAAGAAGAATCAGCCCTTTGTCAAATCTTTGATAAACCTACTTTTAAAGTATTAGGATGTTTTCCATGGGAAAGATCTCTAATGGCTCCGCGTGTTAAAGATGTTGTCCAATTCTTAAATGCTGAAATCCTTTCTCCAGGCCATATGGAAAGCCATCGAGTCAACTTTTTTGTCATGGCAGCTGCAACGATTGAAACCATGTCAACTGTTCTTCGCCCTGATGTGATGATTATTACTCCTTCTGATCGTTCGGATACCATTCTTGCAACATGCATGGCTTACTTAAGTGGAACAAAAATCGCAGGGCTACTTCTAACTGGAGATTACTCTGTTCCCAAAAACACGATGAATCTTTGCTTAAAGGCCATTAAAGAAGGACTCCCCGTACTAAGAGTTAAAACTGATAGTCTTCGAACAGCCATCTCTCTTCAAAATATTAACGTTAAAATCCCAGAAGATGATCAGAAGCGGCGACAGGGGCTCAAAGAGTATGTGGCCCATTATATCGATAAGGAATGGATTAAAGCCTTCATTGCAAAACAAGTGGAACGCAAACTCTCACCTCCAGCCTTCAAGTATCAGATTATGGAAAAAGCACGGAAGGCTAATAAAAAAATAATCCTACCGGAGGGAGAAGAACCTCGAATTATCCAAGCAGCAGCTATTTGCTCTCAGCGGAAAATTGCTCGACCTGTCTTGCTAGGTGATCCTGAAAAAATTCGATCTATTGCTAAAAATCATGGGGTCCATCTTAGTGAAGACATTGAGCTTATTGATCCTTCTCCATTAAGAGAAAAATTCTTGCAACCGCTTATAGAACTTCGAAAACATAAGGGGCTCACAGAACAAAATGCAAAAGAAGCGCTTCAGGAAAACATCGTTGTGGGAACCATGATGCTTGCTTCTGGAGAAGTTGATGGTTTAGTTGCAGGAGTAATCCATACCACAGCTCATACGATTCGCCCTGCACTGATGCTCATCAAGACAAAACCCGATGTGAAAAAAGTTTCTTCGATTTTCTTTATGTGTCTTCCTAAGCAAGTCCTAGTTTACGGCGATTGCGCTGTGAATCAAAATCCCTCTGCTGAAGAACTTGCCGATATTGCCATTCAATGTGCTGACTCTGCTGATCGATTTGGTATCTCTCCTCGTGTTGCTATGATTAGCTATAGTACTGGGACTTCAGGAACAGGAGAAGATGTTACAAAAGTCACCCAGGCTACAGAGCTCGTGAAAAAAATGCGTCCTGATATCCTTATTGATGGTCCTTTGCAATATGATGCTGCTTTTACCCCAGATGTTGCTGCAAAAAAAGCTCCTAACAGTCCGATCGCTGGAAAAGCAACCGTTTATGTTTTCCCCGATCTGAATACTGCAAACACAACTTATAAAGCGGTTCAAAGAAGTGCAGATGTTCTTTCCATCGGGCCCATGCTTCAAGGTTTAAAGAAACCTGTCAATGATCTTTCAAGAGGCGCTCTTGTTGATGATATCGTCTACACAATTGCTATTACAGCTATTCAAGCAGAGTAAAGCGTAACTAACACTTTTCGCTAAACCCACAGAATAAAGAAAACTTGGGAATAAACCCAACAAAGTGCTATAAGGACAGAAATAACCTGTTTATTGAGAATGGTAACAATGAAAAGATTAATAAGAACATTCACTCTTCTTGGACTTATGGGAAGCTTTTTGCTTTTATTTACCGGCTGTGACTCAAGCCGAGAAGTTGTCAGTAATATTGATGAAAAAGAAGCAAACGTCATTTTGGTTTTACTAGAAAGTAAGGGAATTCCTGCTTCGAAAAACGCTGCTGCTACAAGTGCCGTTGGAGGCGAAGGCAGTGGAGCAAAGTATGCAATCATGGTCCCTGAAAAATATTCGATTGAAGCGATTGCCTATCTCAACCAAAACGGTTTCCCAAGAACAAAAGGAACCACCCTTCTGGATCTTTTTGCTAAGCAAGGTCTGATGACCTCAGATAAGGAAGAGACTATTCGTTACCAAGCCGGTCTTGCACAACAACTTACCAATACAATTATGATGATCGATGGTGTGATTGATGCAAATGTGCAACTTTCTTTTCCTCCCGAAGAAACAACATTAGGGGGGCAAGAAGCGGAACCAAAAAGGATCACGGCAGCAGTCTACGTGAAACACCAAGGAGTGATCGACGATCCAAACATTCACTTAGAAAATAAAATCAAAAGGTTGATTTCTGGTAGTGTCTCTGGACTAGATATCAATGATGTGACTGTTGTTTCTGATCGTTCACGTTTTACAGATATTACTTTGGAGCAAATGCCAGAAGCACTTGGCGGGAAGCCAGGGGAATATGTCAGCATCTGGAATATTGTCATGAGCAAAAAATCTGTGGCTCGTTTCCGTGTTCTTTTCTTTATCATTACTGCGATCGCTGTGCTATTAGCGATTGTCTTAGGTTGGATTAGCTGGAAATTTTACCCACATCTTAAGAAAAAAGGTGGGCTTAAAGAGCTCTTCAACCCTATTCCTCTCCTTAACACCCTTAAGAAAAAACCTCCATCTGGCCCTCCAGGAGAAGGAGGAGAATAAGGATTGAATAAGGCATCATGGATTTCTTTTCGTAGTTTGTTGGAACAAAAAGGTAAATCGTCTTTTCTCCATTTTCTTTCTCCTCCAGAGCAAGAAAAGTTCCAAAGCATTGCTCCCTCCAAGAGAGATCCTTTTGCTGCCTCCTATTCAATGAAAGATCGGTTGGGTAAAATTCATTACTCATGGCTTATTACTTTCTTAGAACCATTTGCTGAAGGGGACAAAGAGATGATTTTGTCATCTCTAGATAAAAATCAAGCCGAGCGACTGAAAAAACATTTTAAGGTGAAAGGAGAAAGGTTTCCTCTCAAAAAAGGAGCAAAAAACTACTTAATTAAGGCAGTTTATGAGTGGCTGATTTCTGATCAGAAGGAATTTTTACCTCTTGAGTTTTTACCGGACCATCCGCTTAATCCCTTAGTAGATTTATCCAAAAAAGAATTGCAAAAACTTGTTGATTACTTAGGTCTCCACGATTTAGCTGTTGAACTCAAGCATGTGATCAAGTCTGATCAAATAAAAAAGATCCAGAAAGTTCTAACACCAGAGGAACGAGAGTTTTTAAAAAAACAAATTAAAGTAAAAGATCCTATCACCTTTTCAAGGCTCAATTTAGATGGCTGGAATGGGGATGGAGAAAAACTTAAAGTCATTCTCCATCATCGAGGATTTAATCGACTTGCTAAGGCCCTTTTTGGATGCCATCCTTCCCTTTTATGGCATATCTGCCATACCTTAGATACAGGCAGGACAAAAATATTACGTAAGTTTTTTACAGACATCAAAAACGATGAAGCACATGCGACTTTAATCAATCAAATCTTAGAGTTAATTCAAGGATAGTGGGATACCTTCATGACTAAATACTTTTCATTAATCTATTCCGGTGAAATCAGACAAGGCTCTGAAGAAAAAGTGATTCCTTCTGATGCGTTTAGTGAACTTTTAAGCTCTATTGAAGTTTTAAATAAAGCTAAGGAAGACGTAAAAAGTTACTTAAGTAACAACAAAGAAGAATGCAAAAAGCTTCTGGAACAAGCGAAAGAAGCGGGATTTAACGAAGGACTCTCAGAATTCAATAAACAGATCCTTCATTACGAACAACGAATCAAACAGATGGAGCATGAACTCCAAAAGATGATTCTTCCCCTTGCCTTAAGGGCTGCAAAAAAGATTGTCGGACGTGAGCTCCAGTCAAATCCCGAAACGATTGTCGATATTGTCCGACAAACATTAAAACCCGTCACACAAAATCATCATATTAGGATCTTTGTCGCAAAAGAAGATAAAGAGATCTTAGAACAAAAGAAAAAAGAACTGAAAGCGATTCTCGAACAAGTACAGACTTTTATCATCGAGGAAAAAGAAGATATCACGCCTGGGGGTTGTATTATTGAGACCGAAGCTGGTATCATTAACGCTAGTTTAGAAAATCAATGGCGCGCACTTGAGTCAGCCTTTGAAGCGTTTATGAAAAAATAATGAAAAGATACTACACATTTTTCCTTCTTCTGCTACTTTGCTTTATTGCTAAACCCGTATTTGCGCAAGATGACGCCGTTGCAGATGCCATTGCTCGTATAGCAGAAAATACCACCCAACAAGAGCAAGCTGCAGTACCCGCTCCTGAAGAAGAGCAAGATGGAAGTGCTCCAGGAGAACCCAACGTCATCACGATGATGGCAGTGATTGCCCTTGCTGCTCTTCTTCCTTTCGCTATTATCTTGCTAACCTCTTTCTTAAAAATTGTCATCGTCTTGTCCCTTTTGAGAAACGCCCTTGGTGTCCAGCAAGCACCCCCTAACCAAGCCTTAACGGGAATCGCTCTTTTAATGAGCATATATGTCATGTTTCCTACCTGTGTAGCGATGTATGACGCGGGAAAAGATTATATCTCCAAGGATGCCCCAAGGAATCTTTTCTCCTCTGACTCTGCTGTTTACATCTATAATATCGTCGATAAGACAAAAGAGCCTCTCAAACAGTTTTTATCTAGAAACATGGCGGTAAGCCATCAGCGAAACTTTTACCAGCTTGCTTATCAAAGTATGCCTAAAGAGTTTAAATCCGATTTAAAGATGGATGATTTTATTGTCTTAGCCCCAGCATACATTACTTCTCAGCTTAAGGGAGCTTTTGAAATAGGCGTTTTGATTTACCTCCCGTTCTTTGTCATTGACCTGGTGACATCAAATATCCTCCTTGCAATGGGAATGATGATGCTTTCTCCTCTAACAATAGCCCTTCCCCTTAAGCTTCTTTTAATTGTCATGACAGATGGATGGACTCTAGTCATCCAAGGGCTAGTACAAACCTATAAACAGTAGGAGTTTTCCTTGTACGATTCGGAAATATACCAACTCTCTTACCAAGCTCTTCTTCTGATTCTGATCCTTTCTGGACCCCCAATTTTGATTAGCATGACCTTTGGTTTATTTGTAGCGATTTTTCAAGCTGCGACTCAAATTCAAGAGCAAACCCTCTCTTTTACAGTGAAACTCGTAGCAGTGATTATGACCCTTATTTTCTTAGGGGGATTTCTCAGTGCACAAATTATGCAATTTGCAAATACGATTTTCCAAAACTTTCCGAAATGGAGATAGAGTTCCATGCTCGACTACTTTTCGACTCTCCCCAACATGACTCTATGGGGTGTCGTTTCACTCTTCTTCCTTGTATTAATGCGGTTTGCTCCCATCTTAGCGATGGCCCCCTTTTTGGGAGCAAAATTAGCCCCTGGAATCGTTCGGATGGGGCTTGCTGTTTTTCTATCGATTATTTTTCTACCCTATCTTATTGTGAATGTAAAAGAGCCGATTACATTTAACAATGCTTTCATCCTCTATTCCCTTAAAGAGATTCTAATTGGTTTTATTCTCGGCTTCTTCGTAACTGTCCCTTTTTACATCGTTCAAACAAGTGGTATTATCGTTGACTATTTAAGAGGGGCGTCTATTATGCAATCCCAAGACCCCTCGCTGCAAACTCAAGCCTCTCCTATCGGAATCTTTTATAATTACATTTTAATCGTTATTTTCTTTCAGATCAGTGGTCCCTTTCTTTTTTTTGATGCGATGGTAAAGTCGTATGAAGTCGTTCCTCCCGCAGAGTTTATTAATCCTCTTTTCTTTAGTGTTAAAAGCACTTTCTGGAAAACATCAATGGATATCATTAATCAAATCGTTGCCATTGCGATTCAACTCTCTGCGCCCTGTATTGTCGCTATTTTGATGGCGGAGATGTTTTTAGGAATTGCGAATCGGTTAGCTCCTCAAGTCCAAATCGCTTTTTTAGGAATGTCTATAAAATCTCTCTTAGGGCTTGCTCTTCTTTGGGCAGCCTGGTTCTTTATCTTAAAACAATTCACAAAACAAACCTATGACTGGTTAAACCTGATTAATAAAATGGTCGCCTACATGAAATACATGATGCCTACTTGATTTTTTGCTCAAAGATCACTACAGTCGGGTAAAAATATAAATTGAAGGTCTTTTATGAAGCGGTTGATTCCTTTACTTTTTTTAGCATGCAGCGCATTGATAGCACATGAACCCCCTTATACCATTCCAGGTAAAATCTACGAGTCAGCTCCTCAGATGATTACCCCTAGTGCTGGACCTCGAGTCGATCATGGAATTGATGCTTGTATCACCGCCGACTTTATCTATTGGACCGCTCGCATGGATAACCTCTCATTTGTCCAAACTGGAATTTCAACAGGGAATCTTTATACAAGTAAAGGAAACACAAAATATCCAGACTGGAGATGGAAACCAGGATTTAAAGTAGGATTAGGATTAGCCCTGCCTCATGATGGTTGGGATGTGTATGCTGAATATACATGGCTTCATTCTAGAGCTTGGAATTCTACAAGTGAATATACTCAAGGACTGATTCCCTCTTGGAATATAGCAAACCTATTTCCTTCAAGTAACAGCGATAGCATTCAATATGCTAAAGCATCATGGCGATTATATTTTAATGCCATTGATCTATCCGTTGGAAGAAACTATTTCATCAGTAAATTCCTTACAATGCGTCCCTTTATTGGATTTAAAGGAAGCTGGATCCAACAAGATTACCGTGTAAAATATGATACAGTAACAACTGAACTCGATACCAACCTTCGCATGAAGAATGACCAAAAATATTGGGGAATTGGGTTAAGAACAGGACTAAATACAGCTTGGCATTTCACTCAAACATGGAGCATCTATGGAAATCTTGCCCTATCTGGTCTCTGGAGTCAGTTTGAGGTCGATAGAAAAGATACCCGCAATGATACACGAAATACTGGTGGACCAACAAATCCTCCGTTAGATACAAATATCACCGTCGTCAGCACAGAAAATGATTTTCATACCATTAAAGGAATTCTAGAGCTTGGTATTGGAATGCGTGGTGAATGGTGGTTTTTTGAAGATCGCTACCATTTCCTTATCCAAGCTGGCTGGGAACAACAGTTATGGATCAATCATAATCAGCTCATTAAACTCTCACCAATGCAAGCAAATCAAGGTGACTTAACTTTACAAGGATTAACGATAAAAACACGCTTTGATTTCTAAGAATTCAGATTATACCCATCGTCTTTCAAAACTTAGTTTTTTCCAACTTTTGAACGATGATGAGAACAGATAAAGGCAGAATATTTTTTCTATTCTAGTTTTTTTTCTTGCAAAAGAATTCAAATCTAGAGTTTCATAGAGAACAATAAAAGAAAAAAAAGCCCCTCCTGATGCATGTGAGCAAAGAAAAACGGGCTAAGAGAAGTTTTTCTCTTGCACTATTGCTACTAATTCGGGTAAAAAAGGGAAAACAAAGGTAATTGATATTTTATCATTTCTATAACAGGGAGAAAATTGAGAATGGAAATGAAACTTCGAAAACTCTGGCCTCTAGTTGGGGCACTATGCTTAAGCGTGAGTGCTTTTGCAAATAGTTCTACACAAAACGGTAGTTCTACATACGGTTCTAGCATGGATTCTAGCTCACAGTCTGGGCATGGAAGTTACCAGCGCGGAACATTTAGAGAAATTACTCCTCCTGCAGGACCAAGAGTAGCACACGGTGCTGACGTTTTCATTACTGCAGATTTCATCTGGTGGAAAGCTTCAGAAGAAGGTTTAGCTTTTTCAGGAAGTGGTCTAAATAGTGGATCAGCATCAAGTGCTGCAGACGTGTTTTCTAGTCCTTCTAAAGGAAAAATTGCTTCAGTAGGTGAAGATTGGGCTCCTGGATTTAAAGTTGGTCTAGGTCTAAACATGGGACATGATGGTTGGGATATTTACGCTCAATACACATGGTTACATGCTTCTGATACAAGAACTCAAAAAGGTAGCAACCTTTACCTTCCTGAGTATGTTCCAGCTGATGGTGGTCCAAGCTATTTCAGTACTGAAAATAGAGGAAAATGGGATCTTCACTTCAACGTGATCGACCTAGAATTAGGAAGAAACTTCTACCTAAGCCAATTCCTTACTATGAGACCACACATTGGTCTTAAGGGAACATGGCAAGATCACGATTGGAAGACTACTTCTAAATTTGCTAATGGATTTGATGTTAGAGTTGATAACCAACAACAACAACAAACTCAAACTCTAACAGGCCCAGCTCAAATCAACAAACATTATGATGTTTGGGGAATTGGAGTTCGTGGTGGTTTCAACATCGCATGGTACATGTCTAAGTGCTGGAGCATCTATGGAGACCTTTCTCTATCTACGCTCTGGACAAACTACCACAAGCAAACTTTCACCGCTAAAGTTGATGATACAACCACTGGAAATTCTAGAGGACTTGCTAACATCGACAACGATAATATTTACACCTGTAAATATATCGCTGAGCTTGAGCTAGGTCTCCGCTGGGAAATTTGGTTCTACGATGACAACTACCACTTTGCAATCCAAGCTGGTTGGGAACAACAAACTTGGATCAATTGGTCTGCATTTAACGAACTTCTTTATGGAATCCCTAATGACATGTCATTACAAGGATTAAACCTGAAGTTCCGCTTTGACTTCTAATTAACTGATTAGAAATCAAAAAGAAACACAAGGCGCCAAGCAATTGGCGCCTTTTTTTTTGAGCCGCTGAGGGGTTGAAAAGTAAAACTTGGGTGTGTTAAGGGAGAGAAAGGGGGAAAGCCATGCATAGAAAACTTATTTATCTTTCGTTTTTCTTATTGAGTCTCAATGTTTTTGCCGAAAAGCAAGAGGAAATCACACCTCCAGCTGGTCCTTTTGTAAAAGAAGGTGCTGATGTTTTTGTGACTGGAGAGTTTCTGTGGTGGAAAGGGATTCAAGAAGGGCTAAACTATGCTACATCAGGAGTTTTAGTTCAGTCAGGAACAACTCTGTCTAGTTCGGGGAAGGTTCATAAAGTTCACTATCCTTGGAAACCCGGTTTTCGATTAGGGATTGGCTTTTATCCAGGACATGATGGTTGGGATCTTTATGCTCGTTATACATGGTATCACAGTCAATCCTCTGATCAGGCTTCAAACCATGACGGAAATATGATTCCTATAGGTTCTTATTTTGGGAATTTAACCAATATCAATGTGAATGGAATCAATTCTGCTCAAAGTGACTGGACCCTTCATTATAATGTCATTGATTTAGAGCTTGGCAGGAATTTTTTTCTAAGTAAGTACCTTAAAACACGTCTTTTCTCTGGACTCCGAGCAACAGTTAACTCTCAAGATTGGAAAACGCGTTATCATTCTAATCAGATCACCTTTGGAAGCGGCCCCTCACTTCCAGGAACAATTCTTACAAAACAAGATCAGGATACCTGGGGAATCGGTATCCGAATGGGAGCAAACCTTACCTGGACTTTTTATAAAGCTTTGAGCCTTGTTAGCGATGTTTCTTTTGCTGGCGTCTGGATTGATTACGATAACCACAGACGCGATGTGATTTCACAAACTAACGAGGAATCTAGAGCGACTGTAAAAATAAAAAGTGATCCCAACTCAACATTATTTAATATTGATTTAATGTTGGGGTTTCGCGCGGATTGGTGGCTTTATAGTGAGGCTTACCACCTTTCTTTCCATGCAGGCTGGGAAAATCAACTTTGGCTTCACTATGGAAACTTTATCTTCATAAATAGAAATGGGAAAGGTGACCTTAGTTTTTCAGGGCTTAGTGCAAAACTTCGCTTCGATTTTTAAAGATTAAGGTTATGCCATCAGGTCAGTTTTTACCATATAGCTAAAGTTCTCATTAGCTTATGACGCCATGAGTGAATATTTTTTCTTGAAAATCAATTAAAAATCCCTTTTGATAATGGTTTAACATTAACGATGGGATTTTTCATGAATGCTTGGCGCCTTCTTTTACTAGTTTTTCTTTTCCCCTTGGGAATTTTACATGCAGAAAGTGAAATTCGAATGAAGGGACTCGAAAATAGAGTCGACAACTTAGAAAAATCACAAACGGGTCATGGTCGAATGGATCGTCTGACTCCTTGTGCAGGGCCAAGAGTTAGAAATGGAATGGACCTTTATATTTCTGCTGATTTTATCTATTGGACAGCAAGACTTGATACCCTGACCTATGCAAAAACAGGTCGTGCAAGCATCCAAAATGTTGAACAAGCAAAAAAAGGGAACGTTTTATCTGTCGATTGGTCTTGGGATCCTGGATTTAAAGCTGGCCTTGGTTGGAGTTTCTGCCATGGGTGCTGGGATATGAATCTCCAGTACACATGGTTTTATACAAATGTGGGTGATAAAAAACACTCGACATCTCTCCTTCCTTCTTATGATGTCCTTCCTGTTGATCTTCAACAAAACCAAATTACGTTTACTCGTGCACACGCACACTTCGACCTCCACTATCAAGTCGGAGATCTAGAACTGGGTCGCAACTATTATGTCAGTCGCACTTTAAAACTCCGCCCATTTATTGGAATGAAAGGAACCTGGCAGAAACAAGATTACAATGTGCATTATGATGCCATTCCGATCACGCAATTAAATGCTCTTTTTAATTTCCGTGCAAAATTTGATCAAGCGCTTTGGGGCTTAGGAATGCGCAGCGGGATCAATACTTCCTGGCAATTTTCTAAATATATTGGCCTCTATGGAAACATGGCATTTACAGGGATTTGGCTTCATTACGACATTGATCGAAAAGATACCTATGAAGCAATTGTCGCTCAGCCCGATCCCAGAACAACTGAAGCAACAACATTCAATGTTCAAGATCGTTTACGTGTCATTAAACCTGCCATGGAGTTTGCCTTGGGCTTAAGAGGTGAAGGATATTTCAGTTGTGGACGCTACCATATCTTAGCTCAAGTTGGTTGGGAGTGTCAGATTTGGCCTAACCAAACAGTTCACGCAACAACGAACGCTCATTATGAGCGGTATGATCTCAATCTTCATGGCTTTACAGGAAAAATCCGCTTCGACTTCTAGAAGAATTTGATGCTTTATTTATTGAATATTACGTTGCGTTAATTGGATTAAGAATGACAGCTCCTTCTTTGATCGCATGAACTGTCGTGTCAATCTCTTCGATGGTATTATAAATCCCAAAAGAGAGCCGTGCGAGAGAGTTCACTCCTAATCGCTGCAATGTAGGATAAGCACATAGATGCCCTGTTCGGACTGCAATCCCTTTAAGACCTAAAAGTGTTCCTAAGTCTAGAGGATGAACTCCTTCTAATACAAAACTAATAATCGGTCCTCTTTCTTTTGGTGAACCAATAATCTTTATCCCACTAATTGGTCTGAGCTTTTCTAGAGCAAATGTGATCAGTTTTTTTTGCCACTCATCGATCGCTTGCCTTCCAATATTTTCAATATAATCAATTGCAGCGCCTAGACCAATCACTGAGGCTATCGAAGGGGTTCCTGCTTCAAACTTGAAGGGAGGCGCTTGAAAGGTTGACTTTTCCATGGTGACCGATTCTATCATATCCCCGCCTGAAATAAAGGGAGGCATCGCCTCTAGAAGAGGAAGTTTACCGTAAAGAACACCGATTCCTGTTGGTCCATACATTTTGTGTCCTGAAAAAGCGTAAAAGTCTGCATTGAGTGCTTGCATATCTAAAGCTACATGAGAGGCTGCTTGAGCTCCATCAATCAAAACCTTTGCTCCAACTCCATGGGAAAGTTCGATGATTTCTTCAATTGGGTTTATCGTCCCCGTTGAATTAGAAATATGGCCGATAGAAACAAATTTTGTTTTTTCTGAAAGAAGTTCTTTAAAAACATCAATCCGCAGCTCACCCTCAAGGGACATGGGAATATACTTCAGTTTGAGTCCTTTTTCTTCAGCTAAGAGTTGCCAAGGAACAATATTGGAATGGTGTTCCATCTCTGAGATAATGATTTCATCCCCTGCCTCAAGAAATGTTCGACCATAAGAATAAGCAACAAGATTGATAGCTTCTGTTGTTCCTCGAGTGAAAACGATTTCCTCTTCATCTCTTGCATTAATAAATCGTTGGATTTTGCTTCGAACAGCACTGTACATTTCTGTCGAATGTGCGGCAATTTCGTAGACAGCACGGTGAACAGTCCCATATTCTTCTTTATAAAAACGATTAACTGAATCTATGACACTTTGGGGTTTTTGAGAGGTTGATGCGGTATCTAGATAGATTAGAGGTTTCCCATTCATTGTTTTTTTCATCATCGGGAAGTCTTCTCTAACCCGCCATACATCAAACATTCCCATCGTTACCCCTTAGTTTTAAAAACCGATCGACTGTCTCTCCATCCATTAACTCGTTGCAAAATCCACGAGCCAATTGCCACTTAGCTTCTTCCAGCGTTAAACCTCTTGTCTGAAGATAAAAAAGCTCTTCTTTCTTAGGTTGCGTAGCTGTTGCTCCATGAGAAGCTTTTACATCATCCGCATAAATTTCTAAATTTGGTTTGCTCATAGCTTTTGCTTTGGGACTTAAAAGAAGATTGTTATTGAGTTGGTAAGCTTCTGTTTTCTGCGCTTCTTTTTCAACAAAGATTTTCCCTTCAAAACTTGAGCGGCCATAGTCCATCAGCGCGGTTTTATAATGTTGGTTCGAACGGGCCCTTTCTGCACAGTGTTTGACGGTAATAAAATGATGAATTTCATCTTTTCCACTCGGTAGGGAAAGGCCTTTAAGATCTACTTCACTATTTTCGCCACTTAAAGTTGCTTGAATATCATGCCTTTCACATTGCGCTCCTTTAGAGAAAGTAAAGAACTTTAAGATTGCATCTTTTTTGACACGTGCTCGAACCGTATGCATTGCAAAGGCCGTAGGACTGTGTTCCAAATGCTCATCAATCGCAACATGTGCTCCTTCATCAAGGGTCAACTGGAGATACGGATTATAAAAATAGGTTCCCTCTCCTTGACATTTCATGGCTATTTTAAGGGTAGCCCCTTTCCCCACAAAAATCTCGACTTTAGGAACACGGAGTCCTTCACTCAAAATAAAGTCCCAAGACAGCTCCATGCTTTTCCCTGGGGGAATGTATAGAAATTGACCTTCCTTAGAAAGGGCACTATTTAGAAGCGCAAAGGGGTTTTTTTCTTCGACTAGATTTTCTGCAAAACTCTTTTGAAGAAGAGCTCCATAGCTGCGCATTGCCTCCTCAAATGTCAAAGAGATCATTCCCTCTTGCTTCGGGAAGGTTTTGAAAATAGGAAGAAAAGAAGATGAGCAAAGGGCACTTAAAGAAACATACTTAAAAGGGTCCCATTTCTTTGTGGGAAGTCCTATCTTTTCTAAAGCATCCCAGGCTTTTTTCTTCCAAAGATCGCCCTGTTCAATATGAGGTTTTAATGTTTCAAGAAGCGCCATTAGATCAACTGATATCCTTTTTCTTCAAGCTTGAGAGCTAATTCTGGACCACCTGTTTCAACAATTTTCCCTTCCATAACAACATGGACAAAATGAGGCTTAATATAGTCTAAAAGGCGTTGATAGTGAGTGATCAATAACAAAGCATTGTCTTTGGTCAGTTGCTGATTCACTCCTTCTGCAACAATACGCATGGCATCGATATCAAGACCCGAATCTGTTTCATCTAATACAGCAAGTTGCGGCTCTAAAATTGCCATCTGGAGAATTTCATTCCGTTTCTTTTCCCCACCTGAAAACCCTCCATTGACATCACGTTTAGCAAACTCAGGGTTCACACCAATCGCCTGCATTTTTTCTTGAAGAAGTTTCTCAAAAACCTCTTCCGAAAGAGGATTTTCTCCACGACTTTTTCGTTTACTATTCAAAGCACTAAAAAGAAATTCTGTATTACTCACACCAGGAATCTCTACTGGATATTGAAATCCCATAAAAAGTCCTAGATGCGCTCTTTCTTCAATATCTAGCTCTAAAAGATCTTTCCCTAAGAAGATGATTAAGCCACTTGTTACTTCATAGCTCGGATCTCCCGCTAAAACTTTAGCAAGTGTTGACTTTCCAGCCCCATTAGGCCCCATAATTGCATGAATTTCACCAGCATTTATATTTAAGGTGAATCCCTTAAGAATGGGTTCTCCATCAACGGAAACATGTAAATCTTTAATTTCTAACACTGAACCTACTCCTTATCCAACGGACCCTTCTAATTTTAATGTTAACAATTTTTGTGCCTCTACAGCAAATTCAAGTGGGAGTTCTTTAATCACCTCTTTACAAAATCCATTGACAATCATTTGGATGGCATCTTCTTGAGAAATGCCACGCGATTGTAAGTAAAAGAGCTGCTCTTCATTCATTTTCGAAGTAGAGGCTTCATGTTCTAATTCTGCAGATTCATTGTGAACTTCAATGTACGGAAAGGTGTTGGCACTACATTGGTTCTTTACAAGCATCGAGTCGCACTGCGTAAAATTACGCGCACCTTCTGCTTTTGCGCCGATATGAACAAGTCCCCGATAAGAGTTAGAAGATTCATCAGCAGAGATCCCCTTAGAAATAATCGTCGAACGTGTTCCTTTTCCTAGATGAATCATCTTGGTTCCGGTATCAGCTTGCATTTTCCCATTTGTTAAGGCAACAGAGTAAAACTCCCCTACAGATTCGTCTCCTTGTAAAATACAGCTTGGATATTTCCAGGTAATGGCTGCACCCGCTTCAACTTGCGTCCAAGAAATTTTCGACCGGTTTCCAGCGCATTTCCCTCGCTTTGTGACGAAATTATAAATTCCTCCTTTTCCTGTCGTTTTATCACCTGCATACCAGTTTTGAACCGTGGAGTATTTAATTTCTGCATCTTCATGTGCAATGAGTTCTACAACAGCTGCATGGAGTTGATTTTCGTCATAGGCAGGAGCAGTACAACCTTCTAAGTAACTCACATAAGAGCCAGGTTCAGCGATGATGAGTGTTCTTTCAAACTGCCCTGTCTCCCGTTCATTAATACGAAAATAAGTCGAAAGCTCAATAGGGCTCTTGACTCCTTTAGGAACGTAGACAAAAGAACCATCAGAAAAAACAGCTGAATTCAGCGCCGCATAAAAGTTATCACCAATGGGAACAACTGTTCCTAAATACTTTTCTAACAGTTCTGGATACTTTTTAACCGCTTCACTCATAGAGCAAAGAACCACCCCAGCTTCTTCAAGGGTTTCTCGGAACGTTGTTCCTAATGAAACAGAATCAAAAACAACATCCACAGCAACATTGGTTAGCCGCTTTTGTTCTTCAAGAGGAATTCCTAATTTATCGAATGTTTTTAAAAGTTCAGGATCCACTTCATCTAGACTGCTAAGCTCTTGCTTTTTTTTAGGAGCAGCATAGTAACGCATATCTTGGAAATCAATCGGATCAATTTTCAAATGGCCCCAGTTCGGAGGGGTCATTTCTTTCCACTTGTGATAAGCCTTAAGCCGAAACTTAAGCATAAACTCAGGCTCTTCCTTTTTGGCAGAGAGAGCACGCACAGTTTCTTCATCTAACCCCTTGGGGAAGAGGTCTGATTCGATCTCTGTACGAAAGCCATATTTGTATTCTTCCCTAGAGGAAAGGAGTTCTTCAGTAGACATCTTTAACCTTGAAACACGATGCGTATATTTAGGCACTAAAAATACCCTGTTTTAGTCCCAAAGTCAACCCAGAGTTCAGGTTAATAGTCTGGATTGTAAGTAAAAAGTTTAGCGATCCTTCCTTCGGACCCATCAATAAATTCTTGCAGGGTTTTGCACTCTTGCAGCCTTTGTTCAACTTTCAGCGCAGGATTTTCTAAACTTTCATCATCAAGGTCTAAAACAACTCCCATCACCCCATAAGCTTTATTTTGTTTAGCATCTCCGCAATGAACAAAAGAAGCCCCGACATAAAAAGTACCAACTTTACCGTCCATTTGAACTCTAAAGTTATCTGGAGAGTGTGAATAGCTCTGCCCATCTGTATGAACAATAATAGCATCTTTTTGAATCCCTTCCCATGGAACCGATCTTCCTGTCCCCATTTTGATTCCTTCAGCTCCAAAAAGACCTACAGAAATTTCTTTACGGGCTTGAGAAAGCTTGGGGTAGTCTGAAAAAAACAGATGATGAAAAATTAGACTAAAATTGGGATCTTTTTCTACAGGTTTTTTGAAAACCACAAATTGAAGTTCAAGTTCCTCTTCGGTAAATCGAAGAAGATGTTCTTGCAACGGACGAGGAAAATGGACAATTTGTCGCCTTGGTAAAACAACACTTAAAAAAGGAACGCCCATAATATAGCTTTTATCGTGGTAGTAACCCACTTGCATAAAAGGAGGAAAACCTGAAGGGTGGGATTTATCAGAGGACTTCTTCACTCCACTTAGGTTAATCATTCCATTGATAAGTGTATCAACCCTTCGAGACAAAACTTGCCAAGATTGATCGTCTCTTTCTCTTTGTTCACCTTTCAATGTGTCGCTTAAACGAGCTGCATCATAAAACGATTCTTTCGGTCGTGGTTTTCCCCAATAAAACTCCATGAAACGGGTATAAAAACTCTGGGCTAACGAAGAGACTCTTTCCCAAAGAGGTCTTAAACAAGGAAAATAATTAAAAGGAAAGGGGGGTGGGGTATTTCTCTCGACTCTACTCATTTTGACACCTCAGATAAAGGGTTGGGCTCAAAAGAATAGAAAATATTTTAATTCAAATCAAACAATTTGAGAAGAAATCCGATCCAACGCGCGTGCTAAGTCTTCTGGAACATCGATTCCAAGGGTTTCATGAGCGGTTTCGTGCACCTGAATTCCTAATCCATTTTCTAGAAAACGGAGTTGCTCTAGACCTTCAGATAGTTCTAACCGAGAAGGGGTAAACGTGCTAATTTCTTTGAGAGCCTCACTGGTGTAAGCATAGATCCCAATATGTTTATAGTAGGTAATATCCTCTAGACCATCCCGATCATAAGGAATGGGTGCCCGTGAAAAATAAAGGGCACGGTCTTCACGATCTGTTACAACTTTAACGCTATTTGGATCTTCAATCTCCACTTCATCTTCAATCTCTTTTCTTAGAGACCAAATATCAAAGTCTTGATCAATCGATTGAAGGAGGTTTTCAATCATCTCTTTATGAATAAACGGTTCATCTCCCTGCCAGTTGACCCAAATATCGCCTGACACCACGCCCTTTTCTTGAAGCTCAATCAAACGATCCGTTCCAGAAAGACATTCGGGAGAGGTCATATGGTATTTTCCTTCAAAAGACTCAATAAGACGTGCTGTTTCATGGTCATCGATTGCAAAGGCAACTTCATCAAACATCTCAGCAGAAATTGCTGCTTCCCAAACCCATTGAAGCATCGGTTTTTCTCCAAGCATGGCTAAGACTTTTTTAGGAAAACGACTCGATGCGAGTCTTGCTGGAATGATACAGACGGTTTTCACACGCACACCTTTTTCATTGATCTAATGGTTTCTCTTATTCCTGCTTTTAAAGGCCAAATAGGACGATAGCCGAGCTGCTCTACTTTCGCCCCATCCATGGCATAACGGAAGTCATGTCCTGGACGATCAGCAACATAAGTAATCAACCCTTCATCGACTTTTTCACCCGTAATCTCTTCCATCACTTCAAAAAGGAGGTGTAAAAGGTCGATATTTTTCATTTCGTTTCCTCCCCCTATGTTATACACTTCCCCTTTTTTTCCATGCTGCAAAATTGTCCAAACAGCACGCGCATGATCCTCAACAAAGAGCCATTCTCGAATATTTTCCCCCGCTCCATAAATAGGAAGTTCTTTTTTCTCTAAAATCCTTTGGATCATGAGAGGGATAAATTTCTCAGGATACTGTCCAGGACCATAGTTATTGCTTGCATGAGATAGGGTCGTTGAGAGTTTATAGGTCACTCCATAAGAACGGACTAAATGGTCGCTACTAGCTTTTGATGCCGAATAGGGCGAGTTGGGGCGATAAGGCGAATCTTCCGTAAACATTCCTTCTTTTCCAAGAGCTCCATAGACTTCATCCGTCGAGATATGATGAAAATGGATCTCGGGATGTTTCCTTACAAACTCTAGTAACTTGTAAGTTCCAATAATATTCGTCTGAATAAAAGTATCGGGATCTGTGATGCTCCGATCAACATGGGTTTCGGCAGCGAAGTGAACAATCGCAGTTATGGGTTTTTCTTTTTGGATTTTTTCAAGAAGCTCTTCATCCTGAATATCTCCATGAAAAAATGTATACCTTTCATCACCTTGGATTGACTCGAGGTTTTCAAGATGTCCTGCATAGGTGAGGAGATCTAGATTTGTAAGATGTCCTTCAAAGGACTCTTGCTTTAAGACAAAGCGGATAAAAGCAGAACCCATAAATCCTGCGCCACCTGTCACTAGGATATGGGCATTATTTAGATTCAAGTGCATGATTTAAAACCTCTTCTAATCCCACTTCCCAATGCCGAGGGGAAAATTTTTCTGTTCGTAGTACAGAAGATGCTGGACGTTTTGCTTTTGCTCCGAATTCTTCACTTGAAATCGGATCAACTTTTTGACAACGGAGATCTTTTTTTTCTTTGAGTTTCTTTTGAATGCTTTCCGCAAAACCATGCCATGTTGTCTCGCCCTCGTTTGCAAAATGATAGATCCCTGATTCATCTAAAATCGAAAGGACAGCTTCTGCTAAATCATCGGCATAAGTCGGACGTCCTCGTTGATCATTGACAACTGAAATACTTTCTTTTTCTTCCATGAGTTTGATCATCTTTTTTACAAAGTCGTTTCCTTCTTTTCCAAAAAGCCAAGAAGTGCGGACCAAAAGGGCCTGGGGATAGTGCTCCATTAAAAAGCGTTCTCCCATCTCCTTACTTTTTCCGTATTCTGATAAAGGGGCTTTCTCATCCTCTTCACCATAAGCCTCTTTCTCACCATCAAAAACATAGTCGGTTGAGAAATGGACCAATTTATTTCCTTTTTCTTTGGAAAGTTTTGCTAAAAGGGCCACTGCTTCTGCATTCAAAGCATGTGCCTTTTCTCTCTCATCTTCTGCCTGGTCGACAGCTGTGTAGCCCGCACAATTAATGACATGGGTAAACATTAATGTTTCAAATTGAGCGCTAACCGCTTCTTCATTTTCCAAATCGAGTTCTTCTCGTGTACTCGCAACAAAATCGATCCCTTTTTCCAGGCATTTGCGTTGCATGGCTTGGGAAAGCATCCCCTGTTTTCCAATTATCCAAATTCTCATGACCACCTCAGTTCGTAAAAATAAGGGCTCTTTTGATCTCTTTCTGAAACAGTGGGCGCTTCCACAGGCCACTTAATTCCTATTTCAGGATCATCAAACCGAAACCCCTTTTCTGTTTCGCTATTGTAAGGGCTACTTGTCTTATATAGAACATGTGCCTCGGGACTCATGACACAAAAACCATGGGCAAAGCCCACCGGGATAAAAAGCTGCTGATGTTTTTCTCCGTCTAAATAAATTCCCTCCCATTTCCCAAAAGTGGGGGAATCTGGGCGAATATCAACAATGACATCATAAATTTTTCCCGAAGCAACGCGAATAAGCTTTGCTTGTCCCGGCTCAGATTGGAAATGCATTCCTCGAATCACCCCTTCTTTCGAATAAGAATGATTATCTTGGACAAAAGGGACGTCTATTCCAATTTCTCGATAACGCGTTTCCCCGTGACTTTCTAAAAAAAAGCCCCGCCCGTCATGAAAAACTTGGGGAGAAATGAGTTTTGCCCCTTGAAGATTTAAATCCTTAATTTCCATTAGAACCTATCGCACTAATTTCTCTTAGATAGTTTTGTATCTTTTTCTAAAAAACCTATCAAAACTCTTTTAATCGTTATTGTTGAGATAGGTTCATCGTTGAGTATACCTTCTTACTCCTAATTTGACAAATCAACTCACCATTGCATTAAATTTCACAAGTTTTTTATACTATCTTTTTTGTAATTGGGAGCATCTCGTTCAACTTTCTTTTTAGCACTAACCATTTCCCTTATTTAGCTGGAGGCATACTATGATGCTTCGTGCTATAGCAGCCTGCGACATGCGTGGAGGGCTCGGATTCAAAGGAGGGATTCCATGGAACGTTCCTGCAGACAAGCTTTTTTTTCGTGAGCAAACGCTCCATAAAACAATGATCATGGGGTATAAAACTTATCAAAGTATGCCTCAAAGAGCCTTTGAAAACCGTAGATCGATCGTCTTAACAAAAAGGGAGATCACTCCTGTTCCTCCCCACGTTTTCTTTGTTCATGACGAAGCTTCTTGCATCCAACTTGCTAAACAAAAAGAGCCAGAAACAGCTTTTATCATTGGAGGAGGCGAAATCTTTAACCTCTTCTTTTCACAAAGATTAATCGATGATCTCTTACTGAGTTGGATCCCAGGAACCTATCCTTGTGACACGCACTTTCCCCTCCACTGGCTTGATACTGCAACGAGTCAAAAGCACTTGTTTGATGGAGAAGGATTTACTGTTTATCGCTATACTTTTGGAGGAAACAAAAAGTGAAAATTACATCCATTAAAACAAAAAAAATCTTCCCCGATGATGATCTCTTTTCGCATTTGTTTCATTCTCTTCCTGTTTTACGCGAAAAACAACTTCTTCTGATTTCAAGCAAAATCCTTTCCTTATGTTATGGCTACTATGCCCCGAAAGAGACATCCTCTAAGGATACACTGATTCGAAAAGAAGCAGACAGCTTTTGGGAAGGAGAAAACGGTGCCGTACAACTTACCATTAAAGAAAATTGCTTTCTTCCTTTTGCGGGAATTGATGAATCTAATAGTGCTGGAACCTACGTTCTTTTTCCCAAAAACCCTTTTCTCCATGCAACATCGATTTGGGAGACCTTAAGAAACCATTATAAAATTGAAAAACTCGGGATCTTGATTATTGATAGTCAAATCACCCCCTTACGTAAAGGAACAGTCGGTTTGGGGCTGAGTTGGTGTGGGTTCCAACCTCTTTATTCGTACATCGGAGAAAAAGATTGTTTTAACCGCCCTTATACACTGACACACATCAATCTCATTGACAGCTTAGCAACCGCTGCTAGTTTAGAAATGGGGGAAGGAGATGAACAATGCCCCCTTGTCTTAATCGATGAAGCTCCCAAAATTGACTTTATGAATCGTCCTCCAAATGAGGAAGAACAAAAACAACTGACGATTAACCCTGAGGAGGACTTATTTGCTCCTCTTTTACAAGGAGGTCATCTTCAACGAGAATGAGATAGATTTAAAATATACGACACTGGTTGTCCTATTTTGTATGTGTTTGATTTTAACAAACACGATTGGACACAAACTTTTCCTTTTTCCTTTTATTCATAACCCAGTCCCCTCAGCCTACTTGGTCTACCCTTTCACTTTTGTTTTATGTGATGTTGTTAATGAAGTGTATGGGAATAAAAAGGCTTCTTATATGGTTTGGCTCAGCTTTATCATGAGTCTTATCGTGATGTGTGTCATAAGAGCAATCCTCCTTCTTCCTGGTCATCCCTATTGGGTCGTTAAAGGGAACCCCTGGGGATTTTCAAGTATAGGAGAGTACCAGAATGCTTTTAACGCTGTTTTTGAAATCAATGTGACGATTGTATTGGCTTCGATGACAGCCTATTTGCTGGGACAGTTTCTGGACATTTTTCTTTATAGAAAAATCCGCAAGTGGACAGGGAACCGTTTGTTATGGCTGCGAACAAACGTTTCAACAATTACGTCACAACTCATCGATACCGTAGTTGTTTCTGGAATCATCTTGTTTGTGGGCTTTCGCATGGATGTTGGAAGAGGGATAGAAATCATGTTTTCAAGCTATCTGACAAAAGTTGTCGCTTCGATCCTCACAACCCCTGTTTTTTATGCACTGATATTTTTCCTTAGAAAAAGGTCTAATCAGCTAGTCGCTCAGGATTCCTACTAATGTTCCATGATGGGGAGTGTTTTTGTTTCTCCTATAAGAAAAGCACTCCGTTTTATTTTTGTAGGTACAGATTTCAGCAATTTCAATTTGCTCTTCAGGAATTCCAGCCTTGGTAAGTTGCATACGGCTAATTTCCCAAAAATCAAAATAGGTCGGGCGGATTTGGTACTCCCAAAAGGATTTGGGCAGTTCCTCTTTGTAATGTTTAAACTCTGCTGAATCGGGACCTAAACTTGGGCCAATACAAACGATTAAATCAGAAGGGTCGGTTTGATAAAGGTCTATCATCTTATCCACCATTTTCTGGTAAATATTTTCAACACTTCCACGCCAGCCACAATGGACATTTCCGAGGACTTGATGCACAGGATCATAAAAAATGGTTGCTTGGCAATCGGCATGACGGATCAGCAGTCCAGTCTCTTTTTCAGCAGTCAATAGGGCATCATAGTCATCAAAGTGGAGCAGATCTTGATCGCATTGGCTGACTTCCTTAATGTCAGCTTTATGACATTGCTTAAGTTTAACACCCTTTGGAAGATTAAAAAGATCTAACGCTTTTAAGGGGTTTTCTGGAGGATCTTTTTCTCCAAGCTCTAAATTAAGAAAAACGCCATGCTTTATCTCTGGGAAAAGTTGCAAAAGTTCAAACTCAAGCCAAACAATTCCATTTTTCTTTTTTCTTTCCATCTACTATATTCCAAACAATAGGTATATGAAGCCCATTCTATTGGGTGAAGTTAGAAGATTTCAAATGAAAAGGTTCTTCGTGCTTGAAAAGGAAGATTTCGGATCGTATATTTCCAGTAAATGGGTGTTAGATGGAGAAGAAAAAAAACTTGTTTCACCTACAACAGGGAAAGAATGGGGGAAACTCCACCTCGCCACTGATCACACGATTCAACAAGCAATCGATAGCGTCAAAGACAATCCAACAATCGCTCTCCCTCCTTACGAAAGAGCTGAAATTCTATGGGAAATTAAGAAAGAGATTCTTGCCCATCAAGAAGAACTTGCGAAATGCATCACTCTTGAAATGGGCAAACCCATCAATGACGCCAGAGGAGAAGTGGTCTACACAGCCAACTATTTTGGATGGTTTGCAGAAGAGGTAAAACGGATCTATGGAAAAGAGATTCCTTCTGCAAAAGGCAATAAAAAAGTCGAGCTCCGTTATGAACCGATTGGTCCTTGTGGATTTATTACTCCCTGGAATTTTCCGATTGCCATGGCAGGAAGAAAAATCGCAGCAGCTTTAGCTGCAGGATGTCCTGTGATTGTCAAGCCGAGTTCCTTTACTCCTGTTTCTCTCCTTTTGTTTGCAACACTCTGTTTTAAAGGAACCCTCCCACCCCATTCTCTCCATATTTTAGTTGGAGATAGTGGAAAAATAGGAAAAGCCTTGATGGATGCTCCCCACATCCGAAAGCTCTCCTTTACTGGAAGTTATGAAACAGGAAAAGAGCTCTATATTCAAGGGGCCCATACTTTAAAAAAAGCCACTCTAGAGCTAGGAGGAAATGCTCCGTTAATCGTCTTTGATGATGCAAATCTTGAAAGTGCTGTTGAAGGAGCGATTGCTGCAAAGTTTCGGATGAGCGGGCAAACTTGTGTTTGTGCCAATCGTCTTTTTGTTCATAAAAAAATTCTTCCTGACTTTCTTCCTCTTTTTATCGAAGGAGTGAAAGCCTTAAAAGTGGGTGACCCTTTTCAAGAAGAAACTCAGCTCAGTCGTACCCTTCACCCCCAATCGATTAAGAAAGCGCGCGCCCACATTGAAAATGCCCTTGAAAATGGAGCTCAAGCACACTTGGGAGCCAAAGAGGGTTTTGAACCTGAGGTTTTAACGGGTGTAACGCCTGATATGCGTATTTTCAATGAAGAAACTTTTGGTCCCGTTGCTCCGATTATTACCTTTGAAGGTGAAAAAGAAGTGATTGAACTTGCTAATGCGACTCCATACGGTTTAGCCTCCTACTTTTTTACAGAAGGGTTAAAGCGAGCGGAAAGAATTGCCAGTGCCCTACGCTTTGGGATTGTGGGACTGAACGATGGTCTCCCTAGCGCCGTCGAAGCCTCTTTTGGTGGAATCAAAGACTCAGGATTTGGGCGAGAAGGAGGTCCCACTGGAATTTATGAATACCTTACGGAAAAGTTAATCTCTCAAACGCTATGACCTATTTAACCTTTATTCATCACCCTCTTCACTCGTTAGCTTTTATTTCCCTTATTCTTGCATTTATCAGTTTATGGATTCATAAATCCCCATGGCTTTGGGGATCATTTATTGCTGTTAGCTTCGTTTTTGGAATTATGGGAAAACTGATCGACTTTAAGATTTTTGTTGCCTTAGCCCTTCTTTGTGCTGCTCATTTAGCGTTAACGGCAAAGTTAAAGGGAATTCCTCGTCTCGTTACAATCTTGATCGCTTTCTTCATTTCGATTTCTTTGATGGGCCACTTCTTTCCTGGTTTTCATAATTGGCTGATCGCCGATAAGGTTCAAATCAGCAAAGATGCCTATCCTTACACTCTCTATCTTAACTTCGATAAACCCTTTATTGGCTTTTTTCCTTTAGCCCTTACGATTCCTCTCCTGGCAAAAATGCACCTGCGATCTGTCGTTTTAAAAACGATTGCTCTAACCGCTTTAGGTGTGATGATCCTCATGGTTCTCGCACTCTACCTCAAACTTGTTGATATTGACCTCAAGCTTCCAGGTATGACTCCTATTTGGCTGATCGCAAACCTTTTTCTAGTCACAATTCCTGAAGAAGCTTTTTTTCGAGGTTTTTTACAACGGGAAATCAGCGACTATTTAAACAGTAAATGGGGTGGTTTTTTTAGCGTGATCGTTGTTTCACTTCTTTTTGCCCTTCTCCATTTCACCTTCATTCGAGATCTTTCCTACCTTTCTTTAACCTTTATCGCCAGCCTTATCTATGGAAGTATCTACCAAATGACCCGATCTATTGAAAGTAGCATCTTTTGTCACTACCTCTTTAATGTTGTCCATTTTTTCTGCTTTACTTATCCAGCCCTGAAGTAAAAATGTCGCTAAATGGACTCCGTTCATAGAAAACCTAGGTGGTTTTGTCTTTAGTGCTAGTTATGTGCAATCGATAGCATTCATAGAAAAACCTCGAGTGATTCAGCAATTATTATTTCAGCAGACTTTTTATCCTTTGATATAAAATACGGCATGGTTCAAAATGGGGTAACAACTTTTCTGCCCTGATTCTACAAAAAAGGACATAGCAATTCAAAAATTGGCTACTCTGATTCTGAAAAAAAAAA